>Ga0163147_10001780_pt1 | contig 31964 bp, 33 predicted proteins | sample OliLakLV19MP6G1_FD_148597 | JGI IMG/M metagenome (GOLD analysis project Ga0163147, IMG submission 148597) | Freshwater microbial mat bacterial communities from Lake Vanda, McMurdo Dry Valleys, Antarctica- Oligotrophic Lake LV.19.MP6.G1 | ecosystem: Environmental > Aquatic > Freshwater > Lake >...
GCGCTAAGACAGGCGGCGCGACTGGCTCTGGCGGCGCTAAGTCAGGCGGCGCGACCGGCAGCGGTGGCGCTAAGTCAGGCGGGGCACCGAACACGAGCGGCGGCGCATCGAACACGAGCGGCGGCGCATCGAACACGAGCGGCGGCGCATCGAACACGAGCGGCGGCGCATCGAACACGAGCGGCGGCGCAAGCCAAGGTTCCGGTGGCAGTCAGGGGACCGGAATGTGCGCCACCGAGCCTGTCATCATGGTGGGCGGGGGGCATGAGCACCCGGTGATGGTGCCGATCGCTGATGTGAACGCGGGCGCTGAGAGGATGTACACCCTCGATATGGGCGACGAGGTTCATACCCACATGATGACCGTTACCGCAGCAAACTTCACCACACTGAAGACAACTGGAACGGTCACCGTCACGAGCACGAACGACAGCGGTCACACGCACGCTGTAACGCTCATGTGCGAGGGCGGCGGCGGCGGCGGCAGCGGCGGCGCAGTTGATAACGGTAGCGGCGGCGCCCCCGTTGATGAGGAATAATTGAATAGATTATCAGAGCTGCGTGCAGGTTAACAGCGTTCTGCCGCGTATCGGGCCCAGGGCAATCTCGCCGCTGGGCCTCGCGCTGAGCAGCATTCACCCACCGCTCTCGAACAGCGCCGTTTATGCGCTTAGGCCCATCCGCAGTGTGAAGTGCTGGTGGGCTTGGCCATTTTGTGCTCGCGCGCGGTGGCAACCATCTTGGCTGTTTTTAACGTGTTCTGGCGTTTCCCCCGCCTGAGCGGAGCGACAGGCCTGGGGGAGACCGCTGAGCGCTTGCGCGAGGCGAGAGGGGGCAACGCGTGCGAATCACCATTGCCATTAGCGAGCGTCGTGGTTGAGGGCTATAGTCTCCCCGTAGTGACTCTACCGCGGCTAAGATTTTCATGGCTTGAACGAGCGTGGCTTGGTTCGGCCGGGGTCGGCTTTTCGGGCCTTTTAATGGCTGTTGTAGGCTGTGGAACGAGTCCGGAGGCAAACACCGAGGCAAAGTTCGAACCTCTCAGTTGCAGGGCGTTGCCGAGCACTTGCGGCGTGAATCAGGATGAAAGCTGTTGCGTGAGCTTGAAGGTTCCGGGAGGAGCGTTCAATCGTAGCAATGATCCGATGTTTCCTGCGGAGATTGCCAATTTTAGCCTCGATAAATACGAAGTGACCGTGGGGCGCTTTCGCAAGTTCGTGGATAGCTATGATGCTTGGCGTGCGGCGGGTCATCCCGGGCTGGGTGAGGGGAGTCATCCGCTGATTAACGGTACGGGTTGGGATCCCGGACTGGAGAATGAGCTGCCGGCAACCGCGGAGTCGTTGCGAGGCGTGGTCAAGTGCGACGCAATTTTTCAGGCTTGGTCGGATGCGCCTGCTGAGCACGAGCAGCGCGCCATGAATTGTATTGATTCGTTGGAAGCGTTTGCGTTTTGTTTGTGGGATGGGGCGCGTTTGCCGACAGAAGCCGAGTGGAACTACGCCGCGGCCGGTGGGGATGAGCAGCGCAGCTATCCCTGGGGCGAGGCAGCTCCCAACAGCGATGCGATGTTAGCTGTTTACGGCTGCAGTTTTCTTGATTCGAGCTGTAAGACGTTGGCGAACAGCGAGGTGGGTTCGCTCCCTCGGGGCTTTGGCAGATATGGGCACGCCGATTTGGCGGGTGGCGTCTTTGAATGGAATTTGGACTACTATGCGGCTTACGGCTCTGAGCCCTGCGTGAACTGCGCGAACACGACGCCGTCAGCGTACCGCTCGATCCGGGGCGGATACTTTGGTACCCAAGGCCCTCGGCTCGCGACGAGCTATCGCAGCCCCCACGTACCGGACAACCACATTGATTACATCGGGATCCGTTGCGCTCGAGACCTCAAGCCGTAGGCGCTGGTCGTCACCGCTGGTCGTCACCGCTCAGATCTCCCAAAGGCTGAAGGCAGCCTTCCGAAGGCTGCCCTGCCAATTTGCTGTTTTGAGCGGGAAAAGGGATTCGAACCCTCGACCCCAAGCTTGGGAAGCTTGTGCTCTACCAACTGAGCTACTCCCGCGAGGAGGGCCAGAGCATAGTCAGGAATCCGTTTTGCACCAGAGATTTTCGACCCGATCGCTTGACGCTTGGGTTGGAACGCCAGTATCCCCCTAAATCAGCATGAAGGTGGCAATTATACGTTCGGTTTGTGAGTGCCAAGCGCGGCTCGTGGCAGAAATTGACGCCGGTGGGCGTGCGGCTAATGGGCGCGCCGAAATGCAGGGGGAAGCGTTGGTGGCGCCAGCCAACGCGCTCAACAACGAAGATGAGTATTTCGATGTGGGCTGGCAGTGTCCGTTTTGCGGGAGGAATACGCTGCGGTCGTTCTATCGAGGTGCGTTAGCGTGGCAGCCCGTCAGTTCCGATTCGGCTGCGTGAGTCGCGGAGCACTGGCCCGATGACACTCCCCGATCTTGAGCGTTTGCGGGCAGCTTTTCGTACTGAGTACCAAGCCGAGCCCCGAATTTTCTCGGCTCCAGGACGCGTGAATCTGATCGGTGAGCACACCGATTACAATGATGGCTTCGTGTTGCCGATGGCGCTTGAGCATCGAACGTATGTCGCCGCTGCTCCGCGCCAGGATCGACACGTGCGCGTCCGTTCCCTCGACCTTGGCCAAGCGCGTGAATTCTATCTAGATCGTCCCGGACCAAAAAAACGCGGAGCCTGGATCGACTATGTGGAGGGCACGGCCCAGGCCTTATTGGAGCGCGGCTTTCCCCTAAAAGGCGCGGAGCTGGTGCTCATGAGTACGGTGCCGCGCGGCGCGGGCCTTTCTTCGTCGGCGGCGCTCGAGGTTGCGATCGCGCTCACACTGGCGACGTTGGGGTCAGACGCTGTACCTGATCGCGTAGAGTTGGCACTCGCAGGGCAAGCCGCCGAGCATCAGTACGTGGGGACGCTGTGCGGCATCATGGATCAGTTCATCGCCGCGCTGGGTAAGGCGGGCCATGCACTGCTCATTGATTGCCGCAGCCTGAGCGCCAAACCCGTACCGATGCTGCTGAAGGATGCTGTCGTGCTGATCGTGAATACGCTCGTGCACCATGAGCTGGCCTCGTCGGAATACAATCAAAGGCGCGCTGAATGCCAGGAAGGGGTGCGGTTGCTTTCGGGGAAGCTACCCGGGATCCGTGCCTTGCGGGATGTCAGCCCCGCGCAGTTTCGCGAGCATCAGGGGTTGTTGCCGGATGTGGTGCGTGCGCGTTGTCGCCATGTCATCTCCGAAGATGAACGAACCTTGAATGCTGTGGCGGCGCTGGAAACGGGCCAGCTGGAGCGCTTCGGGGAGGTCATGTTTGCCTCGCATGCTTCGTTGCGTGACGACTACCAAGTGAGCTGTAAGGAGCTGGATTTCTTAGTTGAAAGGGCGAAGACGCTGCCTGGAGTCTTGGGCGCCCGCATGACCGGCGGAGGCTTTGGGGGCTGCACCGTGAATCTGGTCCAGAAGAGCCAACTTGAAGCCGTTACGACCGCACTCAAGGCTCAGTATCAAGCAGAGTACGGCAGAGAGCCTGAAGTCTTCGTCACGGAAGCCGGCGACGGCGCCCGCGAAGAAGCTTAGTTTAACGCTTTCACTTAGCCGCGCGGGAAGACCCGGGGGTTTTGATCAGCGGAGCGGGAAAACCACCCGCCCCGTTGGTGCTCGCCGCGCGGGGCATTTCGCCGACTGACGGATAGTAAGCATGCTTACTATCTGATCTTCCTAAATGAGCAGCTTGCCGGGCGCTTGTTTTCAGGGAGTTGTGTAGTTTGCCGCCACTCGGTCTCATGGAGCTGTGCTGGTTGCCGTGCACTGTTCTCACCGAGCCGCGCAGGTCGCCGGGCATTTGTGCTCACGGAGCCGGGTTTCCTTGCCTTGCGCGCGAGGCGGTCCTCCCCACGTAACTAGGGCCCGCCGCCGGAGAGAATGACGTAACCGATCGGCACACTGGCTCCAAACAGTGCGATCACGAGGCCACGCCCTAACAGGCCTTTTTTCCCGGGGATCATGAAGAGGCCCGAGAACGCGAGGTAGAGGAGAATCACGGCGTACGTGTCAGCGACGTAGCTCCAGGCTTTCTTGCCGCGATTCAGGTGGAGCCAATTGGCGAGCCTCAAGAAGAAGCGTGGCTTCTGGCCCTCTTCGAACACTTGTGCGGCTTTGGCATCGAGGTGCAGCGTTCGATGTTCCAGCGTGATGTCCAAGCGGTCGGGAGATGCACGGTAAACATCCGTGGGTTTTTCCGTGATCCCTAGCGCTTTCAAGACGTGTTCAGCGGCAGCTTGATCATTTGCCGGAAACGGCCCGGCGATCTTGTGGGTTTGTTCGACTTGGTGAAAGTTGGGATCCCAGTCGGCGATGTGATTCAGCGCGAGCCCTGAGAGCGCGTACACAATGGTCAGGCCGACAACGAGGTAGCCGGCGTCGCGATGAATGGCGCGGATCCAGGGGCGAAGATTGAAGGGGCGTTTTTGTTGAGGTGAGCGGAGTTCAACCATGGGAGCCTGTGGGATAGGGCTCGCTAGCTGTACCGCTCTTCGCGCCAGGGATCCGCGTGATTGTTATAGCCGCGAGTTTCCCAGTAGCCCGGCTCATCGTGCTCCACGAAGCGAATGCCGGTGAGCCACTTGGCACTCTTCCAGAAGTAGAAATCCGGAACGATATTTCTGACTGGAGCCCCGTGCGCGCGACTGAGGGGTTCACCATTGAGACGATGCGTGACCATCACCTCGGGCTTCAGCGCGTCTTTCAGGGAGATGTTGGAGGTGTAGCCGTGTGCGGCCTCGAAGATCACAAAGCGGGCTTTCGGCTTGAGCTTTGCTTTTTCGGCGAGGGTCTTCAAAAGTACACCCTCAAATTTCGCACCGAGCACTGTCCAACCTGTGACGCAATGGACATCTAGTGCCAGCTTGGCCTGCGGCAACTTCAAGAGCTCCGCAAAGCCCACTTCAAAGGGTTGCTCCACTTCACCATGCACCCGCAGCTTGAAATTACTCGGGCTCGGATCTCCCGGCTGGCCCCCCATTGGCTTCAGCCGTTCCAGCACACGCTGGCCCGGCGGCAAGCGGGGGCGGCCGTCCTTGCGCGTTTGTGCTTTAGCCTCGCTTGTGAGGTCATCACTCAAGAAATAGGCAGCTCCGAGAGCGGTGATGACAGTGCCCGTCGCTGCTTGGGCAATGAAACGACGGCGCGCACGGAGTTTCTCCAGCTCTGGGTTGACGCTGTAGCCGAATATCTCATCTTTCATGATTCTCGCCTCAATCCTTACCGAGCCCTCACAGAAGGTGCGTTGTATCTCGGACTATGGCAATCTTTTACGCAAGCCTTCGGCGATTGGTTACAAGCTCCCATGTGTCGACTGTTCGGATTTCGCAGCGTGATTCCAAGCCAGGTTCATCGCTCGCTGCTAGCGGCAGAAAATGCTCTAGGCGTACAAAGTAACGCGCATCCGGATGGTTGGGGCGTAGCCTACTACATTGATGGTTCGCCGCATTTGACCAAGTCCCCGCTCACAGCTGTGGGGGACGTGCTGTTTCATCGCCTGAGCGGCGTAGTCTCTTCCGAGACCGTTCTTGCTCATGTCAGAAAAGCGACACAGGGCCCGAAGACGATCATCAACTGCCATCCGTTTCAATATGGGCGTTGGGTGTTTGCCCACAATGGAGATATTCCGAATTTCTCAGTGTGTCGCGAAGCTTTGCTGGCTGAGGTCTCGCCTGGATTGCGGCGCTTCATCTTGGGAGACACCGATAGCGAAGTGGTGTTCTTCGTGTTTCTGAGTCGATTGCAGGCGCTCGGGCCGCTCTCGCGACGCTACTCCACCGAAGAGGTGTCGCAGTGTTTGGCGAGTGCGCTCAGCGCGGTGCGCAGGGTAGCGGCACGGCCTGAGCTTCAATTGCCCAGAGTGAACGCAGATGGCAGCGAGAACACCGCTTCGACGGCACCCTGTGAGCTGACGGTGATCGTCACGGACGGCGAAACGCTGGTGGCCACGCATGGCGGGCGAGGTCTTTTTCTCTCAACGTACAAGCGTCGTTGTCCGGATCGGGACGAATGCCCCAGTCTTTCTGGTGCCTGCGAGGCACCTACCGAGGTGGGGCATGTGAATCATTTGATCTTGTCGAGTGAGCCGCTCCAGGGCGAAAATGTGTGGGAGCCGCTCAATCCCGGCGACATGGTCGGAGTGGATTGGCGGATGCGGTTGATGCGATCCCACGTCGACCAACTGCGCTTGCCGGTTCTCAACTAAAACGGTGGCCGCGGCTCAGTATGCTTCTTCCGTCAGGCTACTGGGCAAAAGCGGGCTGGGGCGCCCGGCGCTCATCAACCAGAGCTGATGCGCGGCGCGCGTGGTTGCAATGTGGAGCAAATGGCGTGATTCGTGGTCTGGCGGGTACACGGCGTCGGAGACCTCCACCACCACGACATAATCAAATTCAAGGCCTTTTACCTGTCGCACGTCGGTGACGTCCACGCCCGGTTTGAAAGGGAAATCCTGATCGGCGATACGCCGAACTTGTGGGATCTCTGCTTGTTTCAGCGCGTGGTAATACGCATCCGCGTGCTCGGGATAGCGGGCGATGACAGCCACCGAGGCGCGTGGCTCTTCCACCAAGAGCTCACGCAGCGCTTCAGCTAAAAAGCTTGCAGCGTCCCCCGTGTGGGAGAAACAGAAAAGCTCCACGGGTGCACCATCGCGCGTGGCCACGGGGGGATCTTCGGGGGCAAGGGAGCCCAGCACATGTTGGGCGAGCTCAATGATTTGGTGGGTGGAGCGGTAGCTTAGCTTCAGTGGCTCCACTTCGACATGCGCGAGATCGAGCTGACCCAAGACTTCTTTCCAATTGCTGAAGCCATTGTCTAAAAGTAAGCGCTGGGCCACATCGCCGGCGAACGTGACGCACTTGGCGGGACTCACGCAATCGAGCACTACAGCCAGCTCCACGGGACTCAAATCCTGCGTTTCATCGATAAAAACGTGCTCGTACACGATGGCCTCGCGGCTCTTCGAATGTCTCAGCAGCGGGCCGCGCAGGCGTTGGCCTAAACGCAACAGGAGGGCGTCGTCTTCGCGATCGAGCGTCACGTTGTCTTCGACGGCACGCCCGTCGATACCCTGTGAGCGATCATCTTCCGGCTCTTGCTCGCCTTCGTCGCGCTTCTTGGGATGCTTGGGACGCTTGGGCTCAGGAGCAGCTTCCTTTTCAAGCGCTTCTTGCTCGGCAGCCAGCTTGTCTTCATGGAAGTTGATCACCTCGGGGCACTGCTGCACGCACCACTCGTGCGCACGCTTCAACTCCTCGGTAGAAAGCGCATCCGGGGCCAAGCTTGCGAAGGCTTGCTTCAAGCGTGGGAGATCGGTCAGTAGATCCGCCCAGGCCGACAGCACGTCGCGCGAAAGGCTGGTGCCGTCGCGGATCACGCGCTCCATACCGACGCGTGCGTTGGTTGGCAGATCCTCCAGCTTCTGGCGTTCAACAGCCGACTTTAAGGCGACCACGCGGTGATACAGGGGCTTGTGCTGGCTCTCGCGCCAAAGTTGAACGAAGGCGGCCGCCATGTTTTCCGCACCAGCACGCTGCAGCGTCGTGCGAATTTCGCCCTCAAGGCGCGCTGCAAGGGCGACGACATAAGCGTCGATCAGCTTCAGCATCACCGGATGCTTCTTCAGTTTGGTCACGTTCCCGGGCGTGAACTCGTTGTACGCTTCCGGGAGGTGCGGCAGATGCTGCGAACGCATGCGCTTCGCCCAATCTTCGTAGGTGCGGATAGTGACGCCCCCGACACCGAGCTCCGGGAGCAGCTGCGACATGTAACGCGCCAGAGCGTCGTTAAACACGATCACCATCATCTTATCGGGCGAGAAACGGTGCTTGTCGTGGAAGGCCAGATAAGCCATGCGATGGAGACCCACCGTTGTCTTCCCGCTGCCCGCTCCGCCTTGAATCACCACCACACCCGAATCTGGGCGAGTGATCAGCTCAAATTGCCGAGGATCGATCAGCGGAGTGATTTCGCGAAGCCGCTTATCGTCGCTCGATTCGCCCTCTTCACCGATCCCCAGCCGGCCACGCTTACGTTCGGGACGGGGCGCGGCACCTTCACCACCTTGCAACCTCGAACTCTGCGCATCCAGCCGTCGCCAGCCTGATTTACCGCGGACGAACGAACCTTGTGGCGCGACGATGCGTCGCAGCTTCGAACTCGTGATCGTTACCGCGCGCCGCGTGCGAACGACGCCGAGCACTTCGCGTTCCCCGAACGATTCTTCATAATCGTCGCCTTCATCGTAGCGATAATAGATCCGGCTCACCGGAGCATCGCGCCAATCCACAATGCGAATGCCCGCCTTGGTATCGAGATACGTACTCCGACCGATCAGCACCTCGCGCTCGCGCTGGTTCTCCTCCAGAACGAGATGCCCAAAATAGGGCGAACGGGCATCAATATTGCCTTGGATCGCTAGCCCCCGACGCGCCGCCAGCGCTTGCAGTCGCGTCATTTCCTCGACCAACGGCGCCAAATCTTCTTGGCGGGCCGTGGAGATTTCGTCCCGGAGCGAAAGTAATTCCGCGTCGTAGGTGACTCGGACTTCGGCAGGCGCTAGCGCCCGAGCCTCTGCATGCTCGAGGACACGCTCAAGGCAGGCTTCTTCCTCGTTGACGAGTCGTTCGCAATCCGGGTCATTGGGGGGAAGGGTGGCGTCCTCGGTCGAGTGGGTCATCGGCGATTCGGGGGTTTGAGGGCGTAGCACGAAGCTTACCCCTTCAGCCATTCGAGTTTTGGCAACGCAAAAACCCTTCAAGGCCAGAAAGGACATTGCCACTTAGCCCGTGTCCACCACTAAAGGGAATAAACTGCACGGAAAGCCCCGCTGCCTGCATGGCCGCGTGCAGGCGTTCGGCCAATGCGAACGGCAGAATCGGATCACTTCGGCCGTGGCTCTGAAGAACGGGCAGCCCTTTACGGAGGGGCAGGCGTTCAAGCCACGCATGTCGATTGATGAGAGTCCCGCTCAACACGGCAAGGCCCGCGAGCTCGATATCTGTGCTGAATGCAAGTTCACAGCTCAGCATCGCGCCCTGCGAAAAACCACCCAAGATTAACCCGTTGGGTGGCACTTGCAGCGTTTCCGAAAGTGCCGCTAGGTGTTCACTGAGCTGCACCCGCGCCTCAAGCATGCCCTGAGGAATGTGCTCAGCCATGGTGTCGTAGTCACTTGTCATCACCGCCTGCTGGAGCCGCAACATGTCGAGTGGCCACCAAGCACGCCCCGGCTCGCTCATTCCGGGTGTCAGGACAATGGGGGCCTCCGGGAAAGCGAAACGCACGTGTTCGCCAACATTGACCTCTCGCCACAGGCCAACGAGATCGGTGCCCGGCGCTCCGTAGCCGTGCAAAAGGACCACCAAAGGGCCATCGCCCGAGCCACTTCTATCAACTCCACCAGCAATTCGAACCGTGAGGCCCGCGAGTTTCTCGATGCGCATCGTGGCGCCAGCCTACCATGGCGCTGGCACGGTTCTGACCATTTGACGGGGCCCCCCCGGCGTGGTTGCCTTCCCGGCGATGAACCTCAAAGGCTTGGTGGAAGGTCTACTTTCTGAGCTTCAGAAGGTGAGCGAAAGCGACGCGGTCGTCGGTGCGCCGCAAGCAGCGGGCAAAGCTACGGTCGTGCCATTGAGCCGTATCAGCATCGGATTTGGCACGGCAACCGGACAAGTGGGTGGACGCGCGGGGACTGATGCCAACGAAGGCGGAGGCAATGCCGAAGCGGGTGGTGTTGGTGGGGCGATTGTGGTGGAGCCGCGTGCGTTCGTGATCGTCGGCGAAGACGGCCATCCGTACATGATGGCGTTGAAAAAGGGCAAAGCCGCCGTGATCCGACGCGGTGTTGCGATCGGTCCCGATGCGGAGGCGGCGCTCCTCGCAGCGAAAACGCGCGGGGAATTGCCGGCTGAGGGATCGCTCGGCGACGAGTTGTGAGTCGTTAATCTCGTGTGGTGGTTGGTTGCGTTTCTTGCCGTGGTAGCGCTGGCACTGGCGCTACGGCTGATTCGGATCCGTTTTCACCTGGAGGGTCGCGGAACTCCCGATGGCCGCTGGGCACTCGCGGGCGCCGTGAAGCTCGGGCCAGCTGTCGCAAGTTTTGTGCAAGCAGCTCAAGTCCCATTGAGCGTTAGCTTGAGTGTGTTCGGGCTGCGTCGCACAGTTTGGCGGCAGGGCTCCGAGTCCGAGGAGGGCTTGGAGGGCTTGGAGGGCTTGGAGGGCTTGGAGGGCTCGGAGAGGTCCGTTCGGTCGACGAAGGCAGAAAGTGCCAAAAGAGGGCGGTTTTCTCGAGCAAGACTGAGCGATTGGCTGCTCTTCATGCTGAACGAGAGACGTCGCATCCAGATCAGCCGGCTGGATTTTGAGCTCGACTATGGCTTCGCGAATGTTGCGTTGACCGGGCAGGTGGCAGCCGGGCTGTACGCGATTTCTGGCGTGCTGCCAGAGCCGATCCATTTACAACACCGCCCCGCGTGGGTTGCTGAGGATCGTGCGTCATTTGCTGGAGAAGGCGCGCTTAAAATCTACCTTTTGGCCTTGCTGTGGGACACGGCAAAGTTCATGCTGAGACCGCGTAAGCCGAATTCGGAGTCCCCATGAGCGAAGACAAACTAACGGAAATTGTCACGAGCCTGCTCGATGGTGTTCATGGCATTTCGCGCAGCCAAACGGTGGTGGGCAAGCCTCAAAAAGTGGGGGACGCCACGGTGATCGCTGTGCATCGGCTTAAGGTTGTATTTGGCGCCGCCAACGCGAGCGCCGGCGCACACGCTGCGAAGGTGGGTGGGAGCACGGGCGGCTCAGGAGCGGGGGGCGCGATCGAGTTGGATCCGGTAGCGGCGATCACGGTGGATAGGCACGGCCAAGCGCAGCTCTTGAGTGTGGATGCAGACACGGGGCCCTCTTGGGCGCAGCTGATCGAGGAAGTCCCTGAGATGATGGCGAAAGTTGCCAAAGCCTTGGGCGATCGCGTCAGCCACGAACTCCGAACACCCGCCGTGGTAGCGCCTGAGGTTCCCGTGAAGGCTCCCGCTTTAACGACGCCGAAGCCCGCCGAAGCCAAGAAGCCCTAGCTGGGCTCGATCACACGGCGCACGGCGCGCTCCAGGCGCTCCAATCCGAGTTGAATGGCCTCGCTCGGAACGCTCAAGGTGGGCCTGAAACGAATTGCATTTCGTCCACTCGCCAACACGATCACTTGATCTTCGAAACAGGCGCGAATCACCTTATTTCTGAGCTCGGTGTTCGAAACATCGATGGCACACATGAGCCCCGCGCCCCGCGCATTCGAAAGATGCTCGGGGTAGCGACCTTGGAGTAGCGAGAGCCCGGTTTGCAGCTCTGCTCCCCGCACGGAAGCATTGGTTAACAGATTCTCGTTTTCAATGATCTCCAAGATGCGTGTGCAGCGCACCATATCCACCAATGAGGCTCCCCAGGTGCTATTGATGCGGCTCGGCAGCCTGAACACGTTCTCCTCGACCTCATCGATGCGCCGGCTCACAGCGATTCCCCCAACCTGCATCTTCTTAGCAAAACACAGAATATCCGGGCTCACGCCATGGTGTTGAAAGGCCCACCATTTACCCGTGATACCAAGGCCCGTCTGCACCTCGTCGTAAATCAACAGTGCCTCGTGAGTATCCGCCAAATCACGTAGCCGCACGAAGAATTCAGGCCGAAAATGCTGATCGCCGCCTTCGCCTTGAATCGGCTCGATCAGGATAGCCGCAATGTCCGAGGGGTTCGTGGCAAAGGCCCGTTCAGCCGCCAAAATGGCATCATTCTCGGCGATTTGTGCCCGTTCCAAAACTTCCGCGGTGAGCGGGAAATCAAGCTTGGGGGAGGGGATCCGTGGCCAATTGAACTTGGGATAGTGGAGCGTCTTGTTGGGGTCGGTGTTGGTGACGCTGAGCGCATAGCCAGAGCGCCCATGGAAGGCGTGTTCCAAGTGCAAGATCTGGTGGCCTTTTTCGCCGAGGCCGCGCGCGAGGTTCTTGCGCACCTTCCAGTCGAAGGCAGCTTTCATGGCATTCTCAACCGCAAGCGTACCGCCATCAATGAAAAAGTAATGTGGCAACTCGGGCGGTGCCGCGCTCCGGGCGAAGGTATCGACAAACTCCGCCATGTACGTGCTGTAGTAGTCAGCGTTGGAGACTTTGGTAGTAGCCACTCTGGCTAACCGCGCTTGTGTCTCGGGTTCAATCATCGAAGGGTGGTTGAATCCGATGGGATTTGAGGCAAAGAAAGAGAAAAAATCGAGATAGTCTTTGCCACTGATGGCGTCGCGGAGGTAAGAGCCCGCGCTCCTGTCGAAGTCGATAACGATTGGGTAGCCGTCGACCAACATGTGTTCGCGCAGCGTCCCGTGGACATCTTCTGGGGCAATGTCTCGACGCTTCAGCATGGGGTTCGCCTCTGGGTTAGGGAAAAATGGGAGTGGCGCTAACCTCCAAGTTTACGGTCCCCGCGGTAATACGCCAGATTTGGGCGGTGAATGGGTCAAAGGGCAGGCATGCCCCCGGTCCTATGGCCGCGCCCGGCGGGTTTTCTCTAATTTCGTCGAAGCACGCTCGGCGCCGTGATTATACTCGCGCCCGCCATGGCGGACCCCAAAGCAATTCTCGGAGCGGTTTTCGGCCACCTTCGAGCACATCCTGAAGAAATCCTGCGCGCGCTCAAGAATCTGATCGCGCTCCGCTTGGGCGTGCCGTTGGCGGCCCTGCGTTGGATGGCGTCGCAGCCGCGTCGAAAGGGCCCTCAAGAGATTGAGATTGAAGCTGTGCCACCAGGGATCCGCGTGGCGGCCAACATCGATCTGATGGGTACTCCCGTCCGTGCAGGCGCAACGGTGTTTGTGGAACGCGTCACAGCGAACGATGCGGAGTTTCTGGTCGAGGTGCGAGTCGCCGACGTTAAGATGAAAGTGCTCGACGACACGATCGAAAGCCCGGTGGCGGCTCTCTTGCGCTCGGGTGCGCTTGATCTGAGTAAGCCCGGAAACTTGGTGGCTTACATGCCGAAACGCCCGGCTCTGTTGGTGGAAGCCAAAGGGGACCGCGTGGTGGTCGATTTATTCAAGCTACCGAAGGTCGCCAAGAGCGCACGTGCTCGAAAGGTGCTTTCGCTCCTACAGCCCCTAATCACGATCGGTGCGATCCACACCGATCACGCAGGGCACCTCGATGTCGAATTCCGGCCGTTCCCCGAGGGGATCGGGAACGTGGTGCAGCTTTTACGCTCACGCTTCTAGAGCGGGGCTTCGCAACGCGTGGCGGAGTTTCTAGACCGAAACCCTATCGCCAGAATTGCCTTAGCAACGGCGACTACTTAACGGCGATGGGCTCCGCCAGCTCCGGCACTTTTGCATCTCGAAGCTCAGGCTTGCCCGCCCACCAGGCCTTCAGCCGTCCCAAGGTCAAAGGCCTTGAGTACGCGGCGAGCAACAGCACGCAGAAGATGACGAACTGCCAGGAAATAGCGTTAAATTTGTCATCGAACCAGTAGAACTGATTCAGCAGGATCTGGCTGCCACCGCTCACGGCCAAGAAAACAGGCATGAGCTGCGGGCGCTGACGAGCCAAGACCGCAACCAAGATAAACATGGAGTAGTAGTAGCAAGTCAGATTCAACAGGCAGACCACGAGCGGTACGCTCAAGGGCAATGCGACCCAGAGCAAACGAGTGCGTCGGACGGCCCACCAGATCCAAAACATACAACCCAGAATGATGGCTTGAGCCACGTACTTCAGCTCCCCGAAGCGTTCCAATCGGCCATCTTTCCAGGACTCAAACGGATCATCCATGTTGTCATCACGAGCGAAACGCATGCGTCCGTCCCAGTCGTGCGACAGGACCGTCTCTAGGCCCATGTGATTCGTGAGCGGCGTACTCTTGTGCACCGCGATGTGGCCGACAAAGTCCGAGTAGGTCTGAACTCCAGCCACGGTCATGCTGGCAGGTATCAAAACGGCACCGGCGACCAAACAGCCGACAATTAACTGCTTGTGGGAGGGGTGAAGCAGCGAAAGCAACCCCAGCTTTTTCCCAGTGCGTTGCTGCATGCGAAACTGCTGAAACGCGTAGCTTGCGATCAGGGCGACCCAGCCAACGAATAGGATCATCGGGAAAACGCGCAATAGCGACGACCAGGTGAGCGCAGCACCCGAGAGCGCGAACTTGCGCTTTTTAGCCAGACAGACGGACGCGACCAACAAAAATATCCAATCCTGGCGCATGAAAGCGCCACCCGTCCAATAGAAATTTGCCGGAGAATTGCAGCCCCACCAGACCGTAGCGATCGCCATCACGCGAAAGCCAAACGCCCAGCCAAGTAGCAAGACGATCCCGATGTGGAAGCCTATGTCGAGCATCGACAGCAGCTTGAAGAATTGGTCTCCCGCGGGCGCTAGATCCGCGAAAAACTTTCCCGCCATTGTCCAGACCGGCGGCGGATTGTAGCCGTGGTCCTTCTGCATGTTTTCCCAGTACTCACCGGCAGCCGAACGTTGGAACCAATCCACATCTTTCTTCCAGGCTTCCCAGCGCTCTTTGGTGAAGTGCTTCTTGCACTGATCGGGATCGCGGAGCACGTAGCTCTTCGAGACGGGCGTGATCAGATTTTTCGTGAGATCGCGGAGTTCACGTCTTTCAACGGCCGCGCGGCGCCCCAAGTCAGCCTCGGCTACCAGCGTGCACTCGTACAATCGAGTGTAGTTGATTTCCGCGAAGTACTTAGAGCCTAGGTAGTAATGATAAAACTCGTGGCGGTGGTAGTATTCGCGGTAGCGAGTGCTGGGATTAAAGAAATCAAAATAGGCACAGAAAGCCACCACCGTGAACGCGATGGCGAGGCGGTTCTGGGTTTTTCTGGAGACCTTCTCGCCCATGCGTCGCGCGCGTTCCGCGAGAATTAAGAGGAGCGCGGCGGTCACCGGCAGACCCACTCGAACAAACAAGAGGAATCCCTCGAATTGGTCCTTCTCGCAGAGGCGTTTGTTGACCACCGCCGAAACGGACTCGGGCGGGACAAAGAATGCGAGCGCCGCCAGTGCAGCGAGCCCGACGCCGATATACTTCTGGGTTTGAGCGCTGGAGAATTCCTCACGCCGCCGCGCACGTTCCGCTCCAACGAAGAGTATCGCGGTCAACGCGATCAGGAAGAAACGAATCACATTGATCGGGCTTGAGAGCGCGCCGTTCGTCCAATCTGTCGGGCGACACATCGAACCCCAAACATCGTTAGGAAAGAAAGGGGCGATGACGTCAGGAGTGGCGGCGACCAAGTGAAATAGGCTGTGAAATTCCATGCGCGCGAAGCTCGTCAATCAACAAAAGAAAGCGGGCCAACCGTTGTCCCGGCGGGAGGCTATCGGGCTTCGCGACAAAGTCACCCCAAAAGGAAAAAGAACAAGCCGGGCAGCTTGCGCCACCCGGCTTGTTACAGAGAACCCTCGCCCTACTTTTCGGGCCTAAGAACGTGCTCGAAAGATTTCAGCAACACTGAGTCTCACGAGTGGCGCTCAGACCTAAGGCAGAGGGGCACGGCACATGACCGCGTCTCGGACGAGCTCACCGGCACCAGGAGAGAGCCTCCAGGTAAAAGGGATTATTGCTACGCTGCATCGTCCTTAACCTCCTCCGGCACAACGACCGGACGCCCAATAAAAAAGCCCCGCTGGGAGCTAGGCTCGCCTGGGGGCTTTTTGCATTCTGGGCGTTTCATAAAGGGAATCGCGCCCTACGCAAGAAACGAAAGTAACCTTCCGTCGGAGAATTCCGGGATGAAATCCTTCCTGCGCGTACGTTCAGAGCGTAGCACGAACAAACCAGGGCTGCCAACCACGGATCGTGACATTCTTGTACCAACTCCGCGCTAAGGCGGAGGCACAGAGCGCTTGGCTCAGCTCGCCGAAGCGTCGCTTGGGGCCGACTTGAGCTTCTTAGCGCGGCGTTGAAGCGCTTGCTCCAAGCCAATTCGCAGGCGTTGTCGGCGCTTGATGCGCTTCTTCTTAAGGGGCTTGCCTAGCGACTCGTGCTTGAGGCGCACATTCCAAAGGGCTCGGTTACTCATGTCTAGCGCGCGGTTATTAGCGGAGGCTCAAGTGAGGCGCAAGTGGCAAAAACCGCACCAACCTTCGAACGGTGCCGGGTGAGGGCGCGCTGAGCCTGTGCGTGGCCGCCCGGCCGCGAAAACGCTAAGGAGCGGCTCCCTGATGACGAAAGCGACGCGGAGTGAAGACTCAGAGACACCCGCCGATGGGGTTTCGCCCCAGAACCTGAAGACGACCCTCAGCGTGTTGGAAAGGCTCGTGGCCGACCCGGAGGCCTTTGCCGCGGTGCCAGTTCTAGAGTGGAAGCAGCTCCTGATACTTGCAGGTCAACTCTCGCGGCCCAACCGCGATGAGCGGCGCCAACGCACCAAGTCGATCCAACGCCTGCGTAAGAAAACGCAGCTCCAAATAGATGGTGTCGTGCGGTCCGGCACCCGGATCCGAGAGGAACGGGGCGCGCTTCTGGATCGCGAGGGCCTTCCGGTCCTCGCTGCACCACGGCTTCCGGGCGTGCAAGTGGATGTTCCACTGGATGGTGGACTCCGGGAACCCCAGGCCTGCTACGTGTGCAAGGTCTCTTATACGAAGCTCCACCCATTTTACGATTGTTTGTGCCCGACTTGCGCAGAAGTCAACTGGGGCAAACGCTCACAGTCTGGCGATCTCGCGGGGCGGGTTGCGCTGGTAACCGGTGCGCGCATCAAAATTGGATACCAAGCTTGCCTGATGTTGCTGCGAGCAGGTGCTCGCGTGATCGCCACCACAAGATTCCCGAATGATGCGGCGGCACGCTATGCGCGGGAGCCGGATTTTGAGAATTTTAAGGAGAGGCTCAGCCTATTTGGTCTGGATCTGCGGCATTGTCCAAGTGTGGAATTGCTAGCTCAACACTTAACGCAAACGACGGAGCGCTTGGATTTTCTGATCAACAATGCCGCGCAAACGGTGCATCGGCCCCGCGGCTTCTACGAACATCTGCGGCCCGTTGAAGAAAAGCCTCGTGAAGCGCTGCCACCGGGCGAGCAAGCGTTGCTTCGGGAATATCATGCGCTTCGGATAGAGGCAGCGGGTGCGCATGAGCGACTGCTTTCTTCGGGCGGAGCCTCGCGAGAGCTTTCCGCGCAGGGTGAATCACGCCACGGCATGACACCTTTTTCGCTCACGTTGGGCCTGCTCCCCGCGGAACTCGATGCCGAGCAGTTCCCGCCCGATCGCTTGGATGCGGACGGGCAACAGGTAGATCTGCGCAGTGTGAACAGTTGGCGCATGAAGGCCGCCGATGTGGATACGCCAGAGCTGATTGAAGTGCATCTGGTGAATGCCATTGCACCGTTCATTCTTGTTTCTAGGCTAAAGCATCTGATGGAGCGCACGCCCAATCGAGACAAACACATCGTGAATGTGTCCGCGATGGAGGGCTGTTTTTCGCGCCGTACCAAGACGGACCGCCACCCGCACACCAACATGGCGAAAGCCTCGCTCAATATGCTGACGCGCACTTCAGCCAAGGACTACGCGGAAAGCGGGATCCACATGAATTCGGTCGATACCGGGTGGGTTACCGATGAAGATCCGCACCCCGATCAGGTGCGCAAACGTGTGGACTACGATTTTCATCCCCCCCTCGACGCCATCGATGGTGCCGCCCGAGTTTGCGATCCAATTTTTGTGGGTTACCAAACGGGGGAGCATCCGTCCGGTCTATTTTTCAAAGATTATTGCCCGATTGATTGGTAAGCGAACACGCGAGCAGTCGCGGCGAATAGCTTGCTGCTAGCGCGGCAAGAGGCATTGTGGTCACGCTGATTGTTGCGTAGGGTCCGCGAGTTAGTCCCTTTACACGAGGGGCTGACCACGGGTCGGGCTGCTCGCCACAGCGCCGGCCCACTTAGCTGGGGTGTTTCCCCGCGCTCAAGTTCGCCCGACTATCTGCTCGACAAGAATGGGGTCCTACTTGTTGACCGCTGACTCCCTTAGATTGCCACCGCGCCCCATGCCCACGCGCCGGGGCTCCACATCGCCGCCGGCGTGCCCTCAAGCACTGGATTGAGAAACGCCTCCACAGCTCGCGTCAGCGTCCCAAGGTCTGCCCACTGAAGCTCGTTTTGGCGCGCCATGCGCGCATACGGCGCCACCCAACTGACGGCAGGCTCGGGTAGCGAAGTGGGCAGCGTATGCGTCTTGCGCGATGAGAAAGTCTGATCGAGCGCCGCTCGAAGGTGCCTCGGATCGATGTCACGAACGCCCGCGAGAAGCGCAATGTCGGGAAGATCTTTCACTCGCGTGTTCGGCCTTGGGCGCGGGATCGTGTAGGCGTGCAGCTTTTCGGCGATGTGTGTTTCGAGTGGGTAGACTTGGACGGACGTCGGGGGGATGCCAGCGAACGCAAGGGTGTCGGCAGTCGTGATGACATCGGGTTCTCCGAAGATCGGGTCGGCGAATGCGATGTCCAGGCCGAAGGGGTTGCCGTAGGGCTTGCCGGCCAGTGTGCAGGCTACGCGATAGCGTTGCCCATCGTAGATCATTCCTTCGTTCGTGATCTCGGGGTGGTCGGCGTCAGGCGTTACCGTGAAGGTCATGGAATCGCCCAGCTCAAGCTCGGCCGCGCGACGCAGCCTCATGATGAGCTCGGTCGGTGCGCCCGTGAGCCGAAGGTCGACGTCCTGGGTCGTTCGTGCTCGCTCGACACGGAGCTCCACGACGAGCCCTCCCTTGAGGATCATGCTATCGCCGAGCTCGCGGGTAAGCCTTGCAAGAAAACGGTCAAATACCAGGAGCTGTCGCCGCCGCTCGAAATCGTACCCGCCCGTCGATCCCGTGCGCAGACGAACCTCGACTGCTTGTTTGAAAGCGGCGGCGTTCGCGTACCGAATCACGCTGCCCTCATGCGAGCACGAAGAAACTTAGTTTCATTCTTGTCAATCTGTCCGCGAGTTCGCGCTTGGTTAACGGCTCGCTCGGTCAGCTCGGGTGACACGTGGGCGGCAACGCAATCGAGAAGGGTGCGTGGAACAGTCGTCACCGGGATTGCGCCCATATCAACACGCTCGCGCTTGGGCACTTCAGCGTAGTAAAGAACCAGCCCCTTCGGGATACGAAGCCGGCGCTTCGCCCACTTGCTCGGGAGGGTGAGATGTACCTGGTGCGGAAGAACATCGGAAAGCTGATGAAGGAGGAGCGCCGTTTCGTGCGAGAACACTCCCACGCGGTCCGCCCATAGCCAAAGCGTCGTCATATCTTCGTGCTCCCCCGCGGGGAAGTGCACGACTCGATAGACGCCGCGCATCACGCGAATGATTCGCCCGCTCTTGGTATGCTTGATCAGCAGCTGAGAGGAATACCCTGCATCCGCCGCCTGCTTCGTCGTGAAGTGGCCATCCTGGCCAAGCGCGAAGTCGAAGAGGCGGTCCCAGTTCGGGGCGCATTCAGGTCCAGGCGGCATACACAAAGAGTAACTATTGGTTTAGTTTTGTGCAATGGGTGTCCTGAAATAAATATCCACAAACTATCCGCAAGCGGCGCTAAATTCTTCCAGTTGCAGCGCGCGCCCCCATGGCACCCTTTCCAGGCGTGCGGAACTTGTTGCTGCTTTCCTTGGTGTTCTGTCTTTGGAGGGCCAGTTGCGCAACGCAGTCTCGGCCGCCAGTTGCGCCTGTAACGCGCACTCCAGCTGGGGAGATTTAAGGGTCGGGGTGAGTGGATTTGAAACGCCCCGAGCACGCGCCATTTCGCGATAAAGCATGAACCAACATATTTCGACATTGGACGCACAGCCTGGGATAGACACTGTCACCACACCGGTATCAAGATTGGTTGAACCGGATTTGAGCCAAACGTTGCTCGACGGGGGAGTTCGTACGATGCGACGAAATTACAGGTAATGCCCTTGGCTTTACAAGCCGCGATCATGTCATCGGGGCGAAAGGGCCTAGTTCGCGAAACCAGCGCGCACTCGGGGCTTTGGGTGGCTTCCTCAGTCTCATCGCACCCTGAGGCAACGCAAAGGGCCACCAGAGCAAGGGCGTCGCATCATGAGCCCAGGAACGCGCGCTAGCGGTCGCAGGCGCAGCCTACGGGCAAATGACAAGTCTTGGCCTTCGAAATGCAGCTATTGCCGCAAGCTTTTCCCTTTTTGCAAACCTTGCAGCAGCCGGCAACTACCGCACTCAAGGTGGAGTTCGCAGGGGCGGACATCGCGGCGCCCGCGGTGGACGTTAGGCATAGCAAGCCGGTCGCGATTACAAGTTTCCACGTTGTCACAATCTAGGCGCTTCCCGAGTGAGGGCGTGGCGGGCGTGGCGGGCCAGGCGGATTCCATGATTAGAGGCCGGCCCCACGCAATCCACACCCGCGTCACAAGTACTGTTGGCGAAGCAGGGGCAGGCCTCGGCTCCCGTAGCGCAAGCGTTACTGTTGCCTGTAACCTTGTCGCCGCCGCTCCCGCAGGCGAGGGCACTGAAGGCAAGGCTAGCAACGAGTAGAATTGTGAGATGTCGCATATGGGAACCTAGAAGCGTACCTCCGGAGGCAGACGGTGGCAAGGCCACACGCAAGCCACTCTAGCTTCCGGTCTGGAAACCAGGCCTTACCCGGTATCCCCTTCTGATAGGGGGGGAGGGAGGAGGCCGAAACCTGGTGCCAACCGGCCGCGCGCTGACAGCGGCGAGATCTGAGGTTTTCCTGGCCCGAGGCAGCCGGAGCCGAGTTGACGGCGAAGCAGACATTAGGTGACCCTGCGGGGTTTGGAGGACAACTATGACACCCCCACTTCTCGCTCTAGCGATTCGGTGACGAGATGCAACTGCACTTGAGACTTCTACTGCTTGCTGCCGTGCTATCCACAAGCGCCTGCAGAACAACGCGGAGGATCGTGGGACCCGACGGAACCACGCAATACATTGTCACGTGCGGGGCTGATGCCGGGTGGGATACCTGCTATCGCAGGGCGCAGCATGTCTGCCCAACTGGCTACGACACGCTCTCCAAGGACGCTCGCTCCGAGCACAATTCGTTGCGCATCGCTTGCTCCGATCAACCGCGTCATGAACTTCGCGAATATGATGTCGCGCAGGGCAACGCGCAGTCAGAAGTTCCGGTTGAGGCCTCCCTCAGCCGCGATACACCCCCGGAAGTGGTGGAGACTATCAGAGGCTACTGCGAAGCGGGAAACATCGAGGCATGCGCTCGTCTCGGAAGTCTCTACGCCCGCGGTTCGCCCGCCCTCTACACGGCGCGCGACGCAAACACGGTCGCCCGGTTTATTAAGTATGCGTGCGATAGGCATGACGCCAAGGCGTGTGCAGCTCTGTTGGAGATGAATCAACCCGGCTGGGTGAAGGAACCAGAGGAGCCCGCCCAGCGACCCGCAGATAGCCCGTCTACCGAGCCGCAACAAGCACCGCCCACCAGTGTTCGAGTGTGGCCAGGCTGGGCGGGCCGCCCAAGACCCGCAAAGCCAGCTTCACTCCCTACCAAATCGGAACTACGAGCAACTGAGCTATACCGGCGCGCCAGGCCTTCGGTGTACTGGGTCCTGGTAGGTGGCTCGAAGCTGCAGGTACAAGGAGGAGCAGTAGCGGTGTCCGCGCATTTTCTTCTCACAAATTGCCACCTGTTTGAGACCCCGGGACCGATCGTCGTCGGACAGCAGGAAGAGGCTGGCACCGTGACTCTATTCGCTGCGGACCCGAAGAGAGATCGTTGTTGGTTGTACTCGCGTTTACTACAGTTCGAGCCGGTTTCTGGCGTTCGGTCATTCGAGAGCCTGGTGGTCGGTGAGCCCGTCTATTCTATCGGTGCGCCGAAAGGTCTTGAGGCTACGCTGGGCCCCGGCGTCGTATCAGGAAAACGGGATGTTAAGGTGATACAGACGAATGCCCCGATCTCCCACGGTTCCTCCGGAGGCGCGCTATTTGACGCATTCGGCAACCTCGTCGGAATCACGACTTTTTCTAGAGTTGAATCGCAGGCGCTGAATTTTTGCCTTTCGACGGACATATATTGGGAGTAGCTCGCGCGGAGGATGTACGGGACTTCGACTCGTGGCTTATACTTAACTATTGAAGTAGAAGTCATGTGGGCGGACACCGGGAACCACCAATGGCGAAATCGACTCTACCCGCCTTTCGGACGGCTTTCGCGGAATACGCTGCGCAAATCATTCTCGGAGAAGGCGGCTCAGGCCGCGTCTATAAATGCGCGGATTCTGACGGAGCCTTGTTCGCCGTGAAGGTGCTGAACCCCGCGCATGCGCGAAAGGAAAAGCTAAAACGGTTTCGGAACGAGTGCTCGTTTGGTTTGCGTCACGCTCACAAAAACATTGTAGCGATTCTCGATTACGGCACGACGTTGCTGGAAAAGCAGGATGTTCCGTTCTTCGTGATGCCATACCACGCTCAATCACTGCGAAACGCGATGGCAACCGGTGCATTCAACGAACACAATACCCTGCAGGCTTTTGCAAGCATTCTTGACGGGGTTGAGGCGGCTCATCTCCTTAAGGTGATTCACCGAGATCTGAAACCAGAAAATATCCTGTGCTCCGCGTCCGGGTCCGACGTTGTAGTAGCCGATTTCGGGATCGCTCACTTCTCGGAGGACGATCTCCTGACTGCTATTGAGACCGCTCCCGACACGCGTCTCGCCAACTTTATGTATGCGGCTCCTGAGCAACGCGCTCGAGGGCGCACGGTTGACGCGAGAGCCGACATTTACGCGCTGGGGTTGATACTCAACGAGCTCTTCACCGGCGAGGTTCCTCACGGTACGGATTACAAGAGCATTGCCTCCGTTGTTCCTCAACTCGGGTACTTGGATTCGCTTGTGAGCGAAATGTTGCGACAAGCCTCGTCCGACCGCCCCTCCTCAGTAGAGGCGGTAAAGTCGCAGATCAGATCGCGAGGCGACGTCTTCATGGAACGTCAGCGTGTGGAAGAACTCCAAAGACGAGTGGTGCCTCAGTCTACGATCACGGATCCGCTCATGGATGATCCGCCGCGGCTAGTCGACGCCAACTGGCGCGATGGGTTCCTGTTGCTGAAGCTCAGTCAACCTGTGACCGGGGAATGGGTCTGGGCTCTGCAGCACATGCAGAATTACACATCGATTGTCGGAAAGGAGCCTCACACATTCTCTTTTGGCGGTGACGTGGCGCGCGTCGCGTGTCGGGATGACCAAGCCCAACAGCTCATCAATCACTTCAAATCCTGGCTCCATGCTGTGACCACGACATACAAGAACAAGCTGGAAGAGGACGCGCGGCAACAGGAAGCACAAGAACAGCTGCATATTCAGCGGGAGATTGAACGAGCGAGGCGCACAGCTGAAGTGAATCGGAAATTGGTAATATAGGCCAAACGCCGCAGAACTGAACGTTGCAGCGTTGCAGCAGACGGGAACCTCGCTACGTTCGGCTTGAGCGGCTGAACACGACTGCGTTGGCCGGGCAGGCTGCAACGAAGCGGCAGGAATCTCTCCGTGCGCCTGTGGGCTGTACATGGCGACAGGGAGGTAGCCACGCACACTCGTTCCGCCGTGACCTTCGAAGGGCGTTCGGCATCGACACTTCTGTGCCGTTGGTGAAGGTTCGCAAGAACGGACGCCCGCTCACCCGGTACGAGTGGTCAGAAGCTCGGGCTCTCACGCCCCGTGAACATGAGATCTTCGAAGAGAGCGCCTACACCCTGCCGGTTGATTTCCATAGCTGGCGCCGGGCTTTCTCGCAGGCGTTGGCGGATGCAGACGTGAACATTCAGCAAGCCACAGCTCTGGCCGGTCATGCCTCGCTTGCGGCCCACGGGCGCTACCTGGCGAACTCCGGAAGAACGCGCACGCTACCCGAAGCGGCACTCCCCAAGATACAGATCTCCCTCACTCCAGCCGGGGGGTTTTTAGGCATGGGCCGTGCCTAAACTCGGTCGTCGGGGAGGGGGAGAACTGCGAAACCAATAAGATTTAAGGGTCGGGGTGAGTGGATTTGAACCACCAACAACCGGCACCCAAAGCAGCGTCAGAGGCCACAAACGCCGAGTAATTGCGCATATCTACAGGTTTGGGCTCCCCCGCATAATCCGCTGGTTTTTGGCTACCGTCCGACAAAGTGCCTTTTGTCGAGTGCCCAACCTTGAGACCCGGCAAAGCCGCCTCTGGCATGGTCCGCATCTTGTCCGAATTCTGAAGATAGCGCCGGTGCGCTTCGCCTGTCGAGTGACCAGCTAAGGCCTGGGCTTGCTGTTCATTCACGTTGGCATCGGCCAACGCTTGAGCGTAGGCACGTCGCCAGCTGTGGAAGTCGACGGGCTCCACGTACTCGCCCCCTTCGAGCAAAAGGCGCTCACGGGCATTCAGGGGCCGGGATTCGGTCCACTCGTATCGGGTGAGCGGGCGTCCGTTCTTGCGAACCTTCACCACGGGCACGGGCGCATCAATTCCGAAGGCCCGTCGAAGGTCGCGACGGAAAGAGAACGCGTGGCTTGTTTTGCCGCGCTTCGCTCCAGCGTGGTCACCACGCCGAAGGGGAAAAACAGGCCCTTCCGTTGGCCTGCCATGCCGTTCCCACCAATCCCGAAGGATCGGGCGGAGCATGCCAGGGATGGCCAGCCGTTGCGGCCGCTTGGTCTTCTGCCGAGCTGCAAAGCCCCACTCAAAGGCGCCCGATTCGGTGTGCAAAGCTGACCAATCGAGCGCGTGAAGGTCGCCCGTGCGGAGGCCGCCGAACATGCGTGAGACGCAAGCCATGGTCTGGCGCTCAAGCACCGAGCCTGAGAAGCGTTCGTCCGGATGCTGCCACCCGAGATACCGAATCAGTTCCTCATCCGTGAGCACGGCGCGTTCCTTTCGGATGCCAGCCACCTTCGGCACTTCAACGCGCGCGCACACGTTTTCCGGAAGCAACTCGGAGCGCCACAGCTCGCCAAGAACTGTCGAGACATCGTTCTTAATATGAACGAGCGTCTGCCGTGACTTGCCAAGCTCTCGGGCGTTCTCCAGTACCGTCCGAACGTGTTGAGCTTTCACTTTGTCGACTGACACCGAACCCATCGAAGGGAAGACGTAGGCGGTTAGGCGTTGTTCCCTGTCCTTCCACGTGGCCATGCCTTCTTTCTTCTGCTGGTCAACGACACGCCCAGCCGCTTCCTGAAAGGTTTCAGGCCGCGCCGTGTCCTCTTGCGTGGGGTTCGATGAAGCAATCAACCGCTCAAGCTTGCGCTTCGCCACCGCCTTGTTTTCGGTGTGCAGGGCCTTGCAGATGCGCACCCGCTCACCTTCGACGATGGCATAAAAACGGCCGTAGAAGCCTAGGCCCTCGCGGTGCGTGAGCTGGCCCTTTTGTGGTTTCTTAGACATTGCGTTACTCCTCAGACCGAAAGGCATCTACTGCCTGGTGTAGCCGTTCGTTCCTGGCTTTCCGCCCCGAATCCTTGGACCACTTTCCGCCCTCGCTCACGCAGTCGGACATCTCAAGGCCATCCGCGCTGCTTTTGGCTTCGTAGTAGTACATGGTGATTCGAGGCGTCGTGCACGTCGCAAGAACGGTGCTGCCCAACGACGTGCATGTTTGCGAGAGCTTGACGACTTTTGTCCCGCTTTCACCCTTAGGCGCAACCAGGGCCGCCGCCTTTTCCGGCGTGGTCATCGCCTCAAGGCAGCTGACGAGAACATCCTTCTTGAACGTTGCGAGGCTGACAGCAACCTGCGCAGGCTGTGCGCTAGCGGTTGGCGCCAGTTGTGCGGGAACCGACGCCGTGGCGGCCGGGACGGGCTGCTTATCCGATTTGGGGGTGCCCTTGCAGGAAGCCATGCTCAGCAGTGCGAAAATTCCGACCATCCAAAGTTTTTTACGAGACATTGTTCTTGCTGCCTTCCAGTTTCCCAAGTTTGAGTGCGATTCCCAGGCTCAGCTGAGCCACCCGAAGCAGGCCAGCGAAGATGGCCGCCGTTGTGAGCACGGGCGATCCTGAATCGACACTTACGACCTCACGATTCGCGTACTTGCGCATGGCGAGCGCAACTTCCTGAATTTCGCTAGCTTGCGCCGCAATTTGTTGCGCTAGGTTTTGGCGCGGTGAACCAGTGAGCGGGCTCATTATCCCGCCGCCAATCGGTGGCCGGCGCCGGCGTGCTCTAGGTAGAGCTCCAAAAAGAGCACGTGGTCGCCTTCGCGCCATCGCTGGTCGTAGTGCGCCGCTTCCATCGGCCCGGTGGCCATTACCGCAACCAGCGCGCTCCAAAGCCTGGCGAGCTCGGCCGGGTCGAGATTCGCGGGCGCGTGCCAGCTCAAGCCATTGTTGAGTGAGATCATTCGGCCCCTGCCGTGGCGAAGCAATCAAGCTCGTAAAAAGCGCATTGCAGCTCCGAGTTAACAGCTAGCAAGCGGTCAACAACGAACATATTGGCGTCATCGGTCGCACTGGCGAGCAACTCCAGAAGCACCAAGCGGGCTTCAAGAACGCTGGCGCGCGCATTTGCTATGTGTTTGTGGGTGGCATTCGGTTTTTGTGGTGTGTTACAGTGCATGAGTCGGTTCCTTCTGTAGAGGGACTGGCCACGGGCTCGGCTGCTTCAACAGCGCGGGCCCACTTCATGGCTAGCGGGTTTTGGGTTTGGTTTTCTTCGGCGAGGCGTTGAACCTGTCGGCATAGGCCTTCCGAATTGCTTGGCGCACTACATCCGAAACGCTCAGGCCGGTCTCTGCGGAGATGTTCTCCACGACATCCGCCTCAACGGGCGTAAGTCTCAAGGCTATCCGTTCGCTTCGTTCACCATGCACCATAAGTGACAGCCATTGTCAGACAAGAGCGGACGCTGTGCAAGGCAAATCGGATCGCCCCCCTGTCGATTGTCGGCAACCCCGCGGAATCGTTCCATTCTTGGCTAGCTGATTCCAGCGCTTCGGACAAGCGGCAAAAGAGCACGTCTACCATGGTAGACAGCATTGCTACACAACGCAGGAGTTATCTTGCGTACGGTGGTACTCAGATGGAGACCGGGGTGCCTAGGCTTCGAGTCGACTAAACTTGGCCAAACTTGCTTTCTCGCTCGCCGTTGCCACGCGACCTCGGCGTAGGGTAGCTTGCGGCGGCGGGGGCCAAAAAGGGAGATATAAGATGAAAACAACTAATGACATTGACGTACCCGATGGGTTCAGCGAAGCCTATGAGAGCCTGCGAACGGTTGAGCTCGTGAGCGACCACAGAACATTCCGAATCGAGGTGGTTCGGAACCTCCGGACGCGAGATCTGCCCTTCTCGGTCAGGTACACTGAGCAGTGTGACGACGGCCCGTGGGTTAGGCTCCCTGACATGCCTTCGGTCCGCCAAGGCACGGAAGGAGACGCCCTTCGCCAGGCGATGAGTTGGCTTAATGGGCGGCTTGCGCAGCAAAAGCGTTAGCACATCCGCCGGCTTGCCGCGCTTCGAGCAAGCCAAGGTAAGCCTCGGTTACGAAAACAGCATGTTTCCCGCCTGCTCCGCCATTAAGGACCACCAGCTCAGGCCACAAACACTAGAAAAGCGACGGGCCCGGGGCTGGAGGCGACACAGCACAAATGCCGAGAAAACCGATGGTCCCAGAATTGGACATGGAACAAGTGCCGGCAAAAGGAGCGGGCCCAGAGATTCGGCTCACTCGTTAGCGGCTCCAGGTTAACGTGTAGCCCTCACGGCGGAAAACATGCTGGTTCATGGCTGGCCAGAGCGGACGCAGAAAGGCGCTTTTGGTGCTCCAAAACGGACCATCAGGCCGAAATCATGCTGTTTGGCAGCGGACGCAAAAGATCCAAGCAACTCGCCTCCGCCCCGGCCGAAAGGGGGGAATGCACGACTGCCAGTGGTGGGATAACGCTCAAATCGAAGGCTTCGAGACCTAGGACCACTGGTCGGGCGGCTCAGCCTTCTCACCCTCGAATAACACGCGCAGCGCGCTAGCAAGGCGTCGCCGGATCATTTCTTTCGTGACACTGGATTTTGGCTTGTGACACGTCTGGTCGCTGTTTCGAAGGGTCCGGATCTCAGAGTGGCTCTCGTTTCCGTTCTCGGGGCAGTGAACTACCCAGCAGGAGTACCCGGTTTCACCATAGTCGCCAGGGAGTTCTCCGAATAGTAAACCCGCAACGGCGACGTAGCGATCTCCATGGCGCTTGAGAGACGCTTCCTTGGTGGTGCAATTTGAGCGATCTACCGAGCACTCTGGCAGCTTAATCGCTTCAGGCTCGACTGATCCATCATCGCGAACCCATGCCCGCATGAGACACCTGAACAGGTACTCATCGTCCCTAAAGGGCGGGTTCCCATCGGCTTGCCGAGCCATTCCTTACTAAGCCGCAAGATACGAAGCCAACAACGGGACCGCCTTCTTGGGAGGCACGTCTTCACAGTTCGCCATGGCCTCAGCGCCGCTCTTGACGACGACAACCCCGTCGTTTTCGATTTCAATTCTTGCGTGCTTCCCATCCAGTTCGAAGGTGAAGCATATTCCACCGTCAGCGACGGCCATAATCTTTCTTGGTTTAATGCCCTTTGAGCATAGTTCGGTTACCATCTCTCGCGCCGTTTTGAGCACCCATTCATTGGCCGGTTCGCCCATTCTTCCGATAGCAGACGGCAGTGAATCGATCTTCTCAAGTGCGCTGGAAAGCCATGCTGGCTCTGGCTTCGGTGGCTCGTCTGAAGGAGGCACGAGTCTAATATGCGTATGTGTCCCCGTCGAGAAGTGCCGGTAGGCTTGCGGCTTCTGGCTGTGGATAACCTGATATCGAATTTTATCCGCCCGACGTGGAATCATTTTTGCTCCGGTTCCATTTCTAGAGGTTGAGATTGAGGCACAAGCGCTTGCTCGAGCGCCTTGTGCAGGCGTCTAGCATGCTCACTTGTGATCAGCATTCGCGCAACAAAGTGGGTCCTGACAGAACCCTCGTCCGCCCCGGGAGCCTCAGGGTGGATGCGAAAGAAGTCGAGGTACACTTCCTGCTCGCCGGCACTGACTTGGATCAGGTTGGAGTATTCCACTTTCATATCTTGTGGGGGTGGATATTCCGTCACCAAGTAGTGTGCGTTCGCCATGGTTGCCTCCACAGCCTACGACGCAACTGACCACTCGACAATTCGCAGGCCAAAAAGGCGACCGGCAACCCCCATGATTCTCACTATGAGAGCAAACCGGGCCGCTGGCCGCCGTGTGAGGCACCGTTTCGCGCGTCGCCGCCGAACGCGTTGAGCGGGAGCGAGTCCCAAAAAGCACGCAGCTCGTCAAACTCGATCAGGCCTCGAAGCCACACCGCCAAGCCCGCGGGCGCCGTCGGGTCCGCCAAGCTCACCGGATGGCCGTCCGTCAGTCTCGCGAATATGGCGGCCTCCCTTTGGGCGTGCACCGGCAGGCCATTGAAGAACTCCACCGCGTCATGGTCGGGATGGATCACAATCGCGTGGATGCCTTTCGCTCGCAAGCCTGCAACCCATTCGGTCATATTTGATTCTGTTTGTGAAATTAGGTTAACTCCTCACTTTGTGGGATTGGTTGGCGAGTCGCCACGGTTGGGAAGCTAAAAATCTAGGGAAAGACCAAGCGAGCCCCCGGGAGACGCAACCCATGTGAAATCCCGGGGGCTCAAGCTCAGCGCGCTTTTGGGTTTCTTCGGTCGCGACGTTGACCTAACTCGAACGTCATGCCTGCCGCCCGAGCTCCAAGAAGCTTAGCACACCCAGGTTAAACCCAGGCCAACAAATCACCGTTGCAGATTGCGGGGGTGCTTGCGGTCGGCGGATGCAACGCTGCTTCGATGGCGTGATGCCAGGGGCTCATTTCTCCGCGGACAGTTGCGCCCAGAGGGTCTGAACAGCCATTCCCGCCATTGGCTAGCGTGGCCGCCGATGAAGCGAATTTTGCCAAGCCGAGACGCTTAATCATCAAGGGCCCAAGCAGCTGCGCATACTTCAGGCCTTCGGCTTCCACCTTTCGAGCAATCGCAACCGCAAGCTCTGAGGACCAGTGGCTCATCTGTCGATTTGCCAGATCGGACGCCTTCTCAGCCTCGATGAGTTTGATCTCAAGCTGCTCTTGGCGTGCCTCTTGAACCGGGTAGTTCTCTTGGATTTCTTTGTAGGCGCTTTTGGCCTCGGCTATCTCAACTGGACTGCCAGCCAATCCCATTTGACGACGGGCGCTGGCGGCCTGATCCGTCAACCCGACGAGTTTTTGGTCTTGGATGCCGATGTCCTGTCTAAGGGAGAGAACCAGCGTCCGCGCTGCTTCGCCGTCGACCATGGCTTTGGTGAGGGTTCTCTTGAGCTCGTCAATGTGGCTCAATTTTGCGGGCTCGGGTGTCTGCATTTGCTGTGCTGCTTGGCTTGTCATTTACGCTGCCTTCGGGGGAATGGGGCTGTGGTGGCCGTTGGGGCTTTGAACGGTGATGTTATGGAGTTTTGCCAAGAGCCCTTCTCGTTCGATGGCTCGCGATGCTTTTTGCTCGGGCGACAACCCTTCGGGCGTCATCGCATTCATGGCGGTAATCCTGGCCAGCATATCTGCCCGCTCAAGGGCTTCGGTGGTAACCAGTTGGGGCGAGCCAGAGGGAACGGCCGGCGTTGATTCTCGAATCGCAACCAGATCGGAAACCAGCTTGTATCGCTGTTCGGCGCGGACTGCCCGTTGTTGGGAGGTGAATTGCTGATTAGCGTTAGCATTCAATTGCTCAAGCTGTGCCTCGATGCCGACTTTTTTCATCTCGCGAATGATCGCCTCGCTCGCCGCGTTGAAGCCCGAGTGGTCTTTGTCGAGCGCCGCATATTGCGAGACCAATTCGTCTCGGCGTGATTCCGTGCTCACTCGCGGAATAAAGTGGTTCGCGAGTCGTTCGGCGGCGTGTTTTCTGTTTTCGGTCATGTTGCTTTTCCTTTGGGTTGTTGTTGGGGAGTTAACTTAATGCTAACCCTTTAGACGTTGTTCCAGGCCTCGTCGGGGAATGAGCGCCAGTCAACGCCGTCCCCACCGGGGTTGTAGCTCGTCAAGATGGCGTCGATCTGGGCTCCTCGTTTTTCGAGCGCGTCCCGGTCGATGTAGGTGGCGTTCGAGCCAATCGAGTTGGCCAGGGCGCAGGCCAGCGCAGGCGCATAGTCAGCATGCCGATGGCCCGAGCTGCCAAAGCGAATAACGTATCCCGAGGCGGTTGCGCGTTTCTTGATTGACAGCAGGTCATCGCGGAATTGCGTATCGGGCGGAAGCTGAAGCAGATCCGTGTGGAGCAAGGTCGCCATGTTGGTGTAGCGCTCCAGGTTCACAGCTTGGGATGCTGCTTTGGCGATTACTTCAAGGCCATACCGCTTGGCCAAGTCGGTGTTTGCTTGGCCGCTGTAGGCATCGGAAAGAACGGTCGTGACCTTGTAGCGCTGGCAGGCTAGAGCAACCTGGCGAAGTATTTCATCCGGGCCCCCGAAGGACCACTGGCGCGCGCATGCCACAGCGTAACTCTGAGGCTTGCCAGGCGGGTCGATGCGGCGAAGGATTACCAGCGTCCAGGCGTTTTTTCCTATGCCGTCGCTCGGGTCCATTCCCGCAAAATATTTCCCGGGCGTGGGCGGCATTTCAAGAGGCGTTGCCCTGGTGTTGCGGACGATAGCGCCCATATCGAGTAACCCCGTCTCGGAGTCGATGAATTCGCCAAGCGCGTTGATCCGCCATGCAGTTTCGTCGCGCTCTTTCAGGCTCGCCAGACGCTCGGGCGTCCAGTAGCTCGGGTTGCCCGCGGGCCCGGTTGTGCGCATCACAACGGTATCGGCCGTGGGTTTGCCAAAGAATTGCTCCACCACGCGGAATGCCGTCGAATCAGGCGACCACGGAGA
>Ga0163147_10001786_pt1 | contig 31911 bp, 31 predicted proteins | sample OliLakLV19MP6G1_FD_148597 | JGI IMG/M metagenome (GOLD analysis project Ga0163147, IMG submission 148597) | Freshwater microbial mat bacterial communities from Lake Vanda, McMurdo Dry Valleys, Antarctica- Oligotrophic Lake LV.19.MP6.G1 | ecosystem: Environmental > Aquatic > Freshwater > Lake >...
CCGATCGTCTTGCTCCAAATTGGCTTACCAAACCAAATCGCAAATTTCTCAACGACTAGCCCCCGCCAACGTGCCGCAAGAAAGTGGCCGAGTTCATGGACAACAATCAGGAGATTAAAAATCAGGATGACCTCAAGGCAAATGAAGAGGAACTTTAGGATGTCAAAAAACATAGCGAGGGACAGAAGCTGCTACCGATTGCGGAAAAAATCAATGCGAGCGATGGTCATAATGAGAAATTTTTCAGGCAAGGTTCACTGCGAGGCAATGAGGGCGAGGGTAAGCGATGCGCCGGAGAGTAGCGTGCTCATCACGATCGCGCCGCTGGCCAGAGGTCCGTCTCCGCCCATCTGCTTGACCATAATGTAGGACGCTGCAGCGGTAGGACACGCAGCGAGGACAAGCACGATGCGGAGTTCAGAAGGGGGGAGGGAAGCCATTCTGCCAAGGAGTCCGACTATAAGCGGAACGGCCACGACCTTAAGCAGCGAGGCAACAGTGATGGCTGGCAGCTCTCTGCCGAGTCGCACATGAGCCAGCGAACCTCCTATGCAGAGGAGAGCGATTGGCACGGCAGCGTTGCCGAGTATCTCAAGCGAGCGATCAAGAAAAAGCGGCATTGCATTACCTGTAACTCCAAAAAGCAATCCCCCAAAACCGGCTAGCAAGAGCGGGTTTGTGACAATCGCCCGTAACGCCACGCCAAGGGAATTCCATGATAGATGAGAACGACTTGCCTCCAAGACACAGACTGCAAGGATATTATATGTCGCCATGAGAAGCGCCATCACTACCACGGCTGTCGCGAAGAGTTCGCGTGAGTTGACATGGCCTTCAAAGGAATACGCAAGAACGGGAATTCCAATGTAGGCGAGGTTGCCACGAAAAGACGCCTGCGAAAGTGTGCCGCGCGAGGATTTTGGCAGCTGCATCACACTCGCAGCTAGCCAGCCGATCGTTGCGACGAAGGCAGTTGCGAACAGAAGAATGCCATACAAAGGCAGCGTCTGGGGGCCCGGTAGCCCAGAATGCGCCGCCGAGCGAAAGAGCAATGCGGGCAGAGCAACGTAGAAGGCTAGCTTGTTGAGGTCAGCCATGAAGGCCTCCCCAAGAAGCCTTAATCGCGCGAGCCCGACGCCCAATGCGACGAGGAAAAGAATCGGTGCCAGAGTATCGAAGATCGCCATCACACGCCGTGCTCTCCGCTACGTAGTTGTTGGTATCAGTCCTTCAGCGAAACAGTTCGCTGGAAGGTGCCCTCGCCGAGTGTGTTGAGGTTTTCAACGGCTAGGCTGGTTGCCATGCCTCCGGGGCCGACGGAGAAAAAGACGCCCGCCTGACCGGCCGAAGATTCACTTGCTGTTTGATACACAAAGGTGTCTCGACTCCAGTGTATAAGGGCATGGGGAGTTTTCTGCGGGCCGAGGAGAAGTGTGAGACTGCCATCGGTCTCGACCACTGAGGCTTCGCCGAAGAAGCTATTGGCATAGGTGCCGACATAGGAAGCTAACGGGGCCGCAGGAGCTGGGGAAGTAGGAGGGTGGGAGTAGTCGGCTATTTCGGCGGCCTCGGCGGCCTGCATTTTCGCAAAGGCATCCTTGTAAATCTTGAGCCAATCCGCCGTCGGTTTTCCATAGAGCGCGTAATCGAGAAAAAGCGCGGCAAGTTCCTCAGCGACGCCGAGTGGAGTAGCGTTGGTCAGCACGGCGACGCCGAGTTGCTCAGCTGGGACCAGAAAGACCGCTGTCGACGCGCCCAGTGAGAAGGCGCCGGAGTGGGAAAGACGCAGGCGTCCCTGCGGGTCGTAGCCAACATTCCAACCTAGGCCGTAAAACGCAGGCAGGCCATTGAGATTGAAACCGGTGAGTATTTGGGGATGGTGCGTTTCCGACAAGGCATCGGCCGCTACGACCTGCCGCCCCTTGAAGAGCCCTCCGGCCAGTTGCAGACGCATCCATTTCGCCAGATCGTTTACCGAGGAACTCACCCCGCCCGCCGGAGACTGCGCGTCGGGATCTCGTTGGTACTTCGGCATCCAGCGGCCGTCCACCAGCACGTGACCAGACGCGTGATTAGGCTGATTAAGAAAATCTTCGTAACGCGAGCTCGTCGAACTCATGCCCAAGGGCTTGTAGAGTTGCTCCTCGGAGAGATCTTCCCAAGATTTTCCTGTCGCACGAGCCACCGCCACAGCCGCCTCGGTGAGACCGAAGTTTGTGTAAGCGTAAGCTGAACGGAAGCTGCTGTTCGGAGGCTGATACCGCAGACGCCGCAAAACTTCAGCCCGCGAGAAACCCAGATCCTCCAGATCATCTCCGGCGTGGTCTGGTAACCCGCTGCGATGCGCCAAAAAATCTCTCACCGTAATCTCGCGCGTGACCCACGGATCGAACATCTCGAAGCCGGGATCGAGATCGCTAATGCGCGAGTCCCAAGTGGCTAGGCCATTGCCCACGACCGACGCAACAACTGTCGAAGCGATGGGTTTCGAGAGTGACGCAAGCTGGAAAACCGTATCGGCATCAACGGCATCCTTTTTCCCACTCTCGCGAACCCCGAAGCCTTTCGCGAAAATGACTTCGTCTTTGTAAACGACTACGACAGCTAGACCTGGAATGCCGGTTGCCCGGATCTCATTCGCAGCCAGTTTTTCTAGCTCCACTGCCGCGGCTTTGACCGTCGCTAACGTAGCGGCAGTATTCTCGCCAGCCGTTGCGGTTGCCAAAAACAAAATTAAGAAGAAGCCAAAGCGCATAGCAACGCTCTATCCGACCGCTCAGCTTCCGAAAAGCCAAATCACGTGACTCACCAGCATGAAAAGAAATAGGGCGAATCAAAAATTCCCCGACGATCAGGTTCTGGCGTTTGCCACCGGGCATCAACGCGCCGTGATCACCCTGAACCGGCTCGACTTTATCCGCCTGCACCGGGACACCCAAGGTGCTCCCGCAGGCATCATCGTCTGCACCTGTGACGATGCCAACCCCGCTACCTTCGCCCATCGCATTCATTCTACTCTCTCCACCCACGGAAATCCGACCGGTCAGTTGATCCGCATTGTGAAACCATCCGCATGAATCCCGCAGACCACCCGTCCCCCTCTTCATTTCAGCATTCAAAATTTCAGATTTTACGAAGACACCACACCCGGCACCCGCTTCGCCACCGCTTGGCGCCAAGCCCGCTCCATCATCGACGCAGGCTCCGGCCCCGCGACCAAACCCGCCCCAATCACCCCGGTCACGTAATCCAACAGTTCCGAACATTCTAAATTATAGGCCCGACCCGAATGGCGCTAACTTAAGGAGTCTTTTGGGATGAATCTACTCTGTGGGAACGGTCGTTAGAGTTGGATTATGCTAGATCTCCGCAACGGTGGATCAATCTCTGGGAATTCAGAGTAAACCGACGGCCCGAGGGGAGTTTCTTGATGCACTTCTACCACCGATTTACAGAAGAATCCCTGTCTCCCAAAACTGCCTTAAGTTAGCGCCATTCAGGCCCGACCCCTTTTGCCTTCCGTGCCAATTTCGATTCGCAAAAGCCCTTTCAACGTGCCGTCCCGACGGTGGGAAAACAAATTAAATTGACAAAGATACTACAAGGCGTATTATTCCGGTATGAGCATACAAATTTCATTTAGCGCCCCAGGGATCACCAACTTTTCGGCTAACCTTAAAGATGAAGCGCTGCCCGAACTTTTTCGGTTGGTTCAAGAGCTGCGCGATAACTCTCCCTCCCCGGCAGCACCGCAGGTTGCGACAGTACTTTCCGGAGTGCCAGTGCCGACAGTTGCAGTAGTTACCCCCACCGAAAATTCACCACTCGCATCAGGGAGCGAGCTGAGGGTGAAAGACTGGCTAAAGGCCCACGGCGCAGCGGAATTACTGAACGTTTTGAAAAAGTGGGATAGCTTCTACGAGAAAATTATTCTGCTTGCCGCTTGGCATGAATCACGCGGTTTACAGAGGCCATGGAAAAGTTCTGACATTCTGGAGGTGTTCAAGCAGGCAAAGGATAAAGCTCCGGCAAACTTCCCCCGCGACATCAGCAGGGCCATCCAATCTGGATTGGTTCATGCGGAAACTCCGCGCACCTATTCCGTCACGAGAAGCGGATGGAACAAGATCGCTCAGGAGATCGAGGTCCTTCAATCATGATCAAAGGGATGAAACCTCCATACACGATTGTCCCATTGGCTATCGTAAAGCGTGAAGCGAAGAAATTGCTGACTTCTCAGCAACTCCGAGAGGGCATTTGCCTGGCGAAACTACTCCGCGATTACCCGGGAGTGCCAGAGTTGAGTATCGGCCCGTGTGGCGACGGAATGGAATTGAGGCTCGAATCCCCGACCATCAACCGGCAAGGCTGGCTCAGGGCGATTTTTTGGATACATGAGAAAACTCGAACGATCTACATCATTGATTTATTTTGGAAAAAGACCAACAAAGTGACAACCGCCGACCTACATCGTGCAAATCATCGTATCCGCCAACTCAAGCTTGAACTGAGTTGACCAACCGAAATTCGGTTAAATGCGAATTTCATGTCGCTGCTAGACGATAAGGGCTGCGACATCCACGCCGAATGCACGGGCGAGTCTTTGTAAGGTTTTCTGCTGGGGGAAATGCTCCCCTGATTCGATGACTGCGATATAGCTCCTGGACAAGCCAGATTTCCTAGCCACATCGGCTTGCGTGGCAAGTTCAGCCTTTGCCCGCAACGAGAAGTACGTTTTTAGGAACGCATCTGTCTTTTTGGTGGCAGCCGCTTCGGCTTTTGCGTAACCGAAATCTTTCGCTTTTAACTTTTCTTCCCACTCCTCGATGCTTTCCTTGGGGAGTTCGATTGGCATGTTGGCACTGATTTCCTCCAGTGTTCGCAGAATGTTTTCTTTTTCTTCCAGGCTCGTTTCGCGGTCGAATGCGAAGCAGAGTTCGACGATGGAGGAAATGCGCTCTCGCTCCGCTTCGAGGGAAGGAGCGTTCCCTATCATTTTGAATGAAGCCCGCAGTTTTGGGTGCTTCCGCAGGGTAATCATACCCAAATGTTTCTCTGCTACGATTTCGAGGACGTTCATGGTCAAAAAGGAAATATGAAACAATATCGATCAGTTTCCAGCTTTTTCTAGCAAAATCGTGCATTTACATAGTCACTCGCCCCTGAACGCGCGGTCAAGCATCAATGGCAGCAGGGCGATGGGATCGGTCGCTCAGGAAGATTAAGCGGCCCGAAAACGGGTGAACTTTCTTTAAGCGTGATTTTTGCGGCACGTTCGTTATTTTCTCGGCCCAATGCCCGAACCCCGTAGCGCCAAATATTCCGATCTGACCAAGGATCAGCTTGTGGCCCTGCTTCGCCAGCGGGATGAGACCCGGCTCGGGCTCGTCTGGGAGCGCGATCCCGCTTTGATCGAGGCGGACGGTTCGGTCAACGGGGATTTTGTCGCTTTTGACTTCGAGGAATCTCTCTCGACCGGCGAAGGCCCCTATCAACACCTTCTCATCGAGGGCGATAATTACGATGCGCTGCGCGCGTTGCGCATGACCCATGCCGGACGGATCAAGTGCATCGAAATTGATCCTCCTTACAACACAGGCAACAACGATTTCATCTACAACGATGTCTTTCTGAACAAGGACCACCGCTACCGGCACTCGGTCTGGCTTGAATTCATCCACCGCCGCCTGCTTATCGCGCGGGATTTGCTCTCGGATGACGGAGTGATCTTCGTTCATATCGGCGAGGAGGAGGTGCACCGGCTCGGGTGTCTGCTGGACCAGGTTTTTCCCGGACAGAAAGTCGGGACGTTTGTTTGGCGGACCCGCAGCGGGGCAAATGACTCCAAGGAATACTTCCGCAGCACAGATCATGAATATGTTCTTTGCTATGCAAATTCGGGGTTTACGTTCGCGGGCTCGGTGAAGAGTACGGATGCGTATTCGAATCCCGACGGCGATGAAAGGGGGGCGTGGGGGAATGATAATCTGGTCAAAGCGCATAACTTTAAGCAGCGGAAAGACGCCTTCTACCCTGTTTTAAATCCAGAATCAAATGTCTGGTATGCGCCCGATCCTGACAATGTCTGGCGATTTGCATCAGAAGCGAAGCTCAAACCCGGCCAGAAAATTCGGACAAAACCAATGGAGCAAATCATCCGTGAGAAGAAAATTCTCTGGCCCGGAGACACGCGAACAGTGCGTTACGAAACCATGGAGGTTTTGTTGAAAGCGATTGATGACGGCACAGCCCCGCGCAACCTGCGGAGGGATGTTCCCGATTTGGAATTTTGGGTTGGCAAAACCATTGGCTACGGCAAGCCGCGCTACAAACGGCATCTGAGCGAGTTAAAGCGGAGCGAGAAACCCTTCTCCACTTGGATTCGGCCAGGTTCCGATAAAGAAGCTGCGCCGGAGGATGTGATTTCGCTGGAAGTTGGAGGAACGACCGAAGGCACATCGTTGATCCAGCAAATGACCGGGAACAAAGATTTCCCCTACCCCAAGCCGCTCTCGCTGATTCAAGGCATCTTGAAACAAGCGACGGGCCCGGACGACATCATCCTCGATTTCTTTGGCGGTTCCGGCACGACGGGCCATGCGGTGATGGCGCTCAATGCCGAGGACGACGGCAACCGGCGGTTCATCGTGGTAAGCAGCACGGAGGCGACCGCAAAAGAGCCGCACAAGAATATCTGCCGGGACATTTGCCAGAAGCGGTTGGAAAAAGCGGCTACGGGTTACGATTACCGGACGAAGGACAAAATGAAACATGTGGATGGACTCGGCGGCAGTTTCGCCTACTTACGCACCCGTCGTTTGCCGCCAGGCAAAGTGGTCAGGAAGCTCGCGCATGGGCAGGTCTGGACGGCCTTGCAGTTGATGCATCTGGACATCCTCGCGCCGAAGTCCGCTGTCGGTTTGTTGTGGGTGGCGGGAGAAGAAGATGCGCTTTTGATTTACCTGCCCAAGACGGACGCAGCGGCGTTGGCGGCCTTAAAAAAGAGGAAGCTGCGCGGGGCCGTGGTGTATTCGTGGCAGCCGGAGCTGGTGGCCCAGCACGCGGGCAAGGCGGTTTCCGTGCGTCCAATCCCGCAATTTTTGATGGAACGTTTCGGACTCAAGCCATGATCACGCTCAAGACCTATCAACAGAACGCGGCGAACAGCACGTTGGACATCTTCCGCTATGTGGCCGGACAACTGCGGCTGGTGGAAAAGCCGGTCGAGCGGAGGACGATTATCTCTCACAACGGCGGCGTGCTTTTGAAAGCGCCCACGGGATCGGGCAAAACCCTCATTGCCGGGGAGGCGGTCAACGTCCTTAGCCTGGAGGAAAAAGTCGTCTGGTTCTGGTTCGCGCCGTTCAAGGGATTGGTCGGGCAGACAGAATCCTCGTTGAGGGACAAATTTTCCACCTTGCGGGTGCGCAACCTCAAGGCCGACCGGAATGCGGTGGGCACACGAAGCGGGGACATCTGGGTCTCGACCTGGCAATCGGTGGCCGCGCGCGACACTGATGCGCGCAAGATTCGGAGCGACCGGGAGGATAATCTCTCCCTCGATTCGCTGCTGGTGAGACTGCGCGAGGCGGGGTTTCTTATCGGCGTGATCGTGGACGAGGCCCATCACGGCTTCGGGCACGGCACGCAGGCTCTCGATTTTTACAGTCAGCACTTGCAGCCGGAATTCACCCTCTTGCTCACCGCCACACCGGACGACGCGGACGCGGAGGCCTTCAAAAAGGCAGCAGGATTTCAGCGTTTGCATCCGATCACGATCAGCCGTCTGGATGCGGTGAATGCGGGCTTGGTCAAGCCGGGGGTTCGCTCAATTGCCTTCATGGCCGCTCCGGGACAGGCGCCTCTGGTGGATTTTGAAACCACGGCCTTGCGCGAAGGCGTGCGGATGCACCGTTTCATCAAGGCCGGGCTGAAAGAGAATGGCGTGGATCTCGTGCCTCTCATGCTGGTGCAAGTGGATTCGTCGAAAGACAGCGTCGAGCGAGTGAGAAAGAAGTTGCTGGAAGAGGGATTTTCCGAGGACCAGATTGCCACCCACACGGCGGTAGAGCCGGACGGGAATTTGCTGGCTCTGGCCGTGGATGAAACCAAGGAAGTGCTGCTCTTCAAAATGGCGGTGGCGTTGGGATTTGACGCGCCGAGGGCCTTCACTTTGGTCTCCATGCGCGGCATTTCGGATACCGACTTTGGCACTCAGATCGTGGGGCGCATCATGCGGGTTCATGGGCGATGCCAGGGGCGTGAACTTCCCCCGCTTTTGCAAAATGCCTATGTGTTTCTGGCGGATTGCGATGCTCAGGCGGGGCTGGCCACGGCCGCCCAGAAGGTGAACCAACTCAAGACCGAACTGGCCAAGGTGTCGCCCTTTGCCGTGGTCGTCCAAGTGGCCGGACAAAACCAACTTCAAATCATCCAGAACGGTCAGACTTTTTTGCTGCCGGGCGAAAAGCAATTGCCGGTGGAAACAGAAACCCCGGGTTCTCAGGAAAAAGATTTGCAGCCCAACGAAGTAAAGCCACTGCAACAGCCAGCCTGGCTGGATATTCTCACGGAATCCTACGCGGAGGGAACTTCTGATGGAGGCTCACAAGGCCGACCGGCTCCGGACGAAGTTTTCACCCATGATTTGAAGTCGGGGGTGCCACAGGAATTTCTGACCCAGCGCATGATGTTGGGAGTGGACGATGCGGGGCTGGCAGGGGCCATCGCTGACAACCTTCGACTCAGTGATGAAATCCTTATGGATGGCATGCGCCGCGCCGTCTCCGTCGTTCGTGTGGAACAGGCGGTTTTCTCGGTCCATGAGGAAAGCCGGACCCGGATTCAGGCGGAAATGGCCAAGCGCGAGACGGAGGTTAAGGCGCAAAAAATGTTGTTCGATATGGGAACCGTGGATTTCCGGGAGTTGCAGGACCGGCTTTTAGCGAGGCTGAAGGAGGAATACCAGCGGCGCGGTCAGGAGATTGCCCACAACGAGGAACAGTTGGAATACGCGCTGGATTTGATTCTCGTCCAGCATCCCAAGTTGCTGCGAGAGGCGAGGAAAATGTGCGAGGCGCGTTATACCGAGGTGGTGGCCGCCAGTGCGCTCCCGAGAAAGACTGTGAGCGATGTGCCGTTGGATCGTTCGCCCCGGAATGTCTATGGCATTTATCCCGACGACCTGAATACGTGGGAGCGCGCCTTTGCCGAATGGCTCGACAATGCCGAGGATGGACTGGTTCTCTGGTGGCACAGAAATCCTTCCGGGAAGCCTTGGTCGGTTGCGGTGACACTTGCCAACGGCAGTCAGTTTTTTCCAGATTTTGTGGTGGGAATCCAAGGCCGAAAGACCCCCGACTCTGTCCTGCTGGTGGACACAAAGCGGGCCATCAATGACGACGCGAACGCTTTGATCAAGGCCGTAACCGATCACAAGAGCTATGGAAGAACGGCTATTTTATTTTACGAAGAAGAAAAGCGCTGGAAGATCGTTCGTTACAATGAGGAGAAGGACAAAAACGAAGTGGCTGAGATTTTTGATTTGCGGAGCGGAGCGGCATTTTGATCCCGTCGTCAGAGGGGTTAAACCTTGCCCTTTGACATTCTGGTTCGTGGGCTCGGTGTGTATGACGGGAAACCAGGCCGTCACGGGCTTGTGTCCCAAGAGTCCCAGAGTGGCCAACGCTGGTTTTTGCCGGTGTCGCAGGTGTGGATTTGTGGGTGGAGAGACTTTACGGGATCGCAAGTCGCTTGCGCAAAATGTCGGCGACGAGATCCATGTCTTCATCGGTCAGTTTTCCCATTCTGCGCATGAGTCGGGCGACGCTGACGGATTGGATTTGCTGGAAATGGAACGCGCCGGATTTCAAGAATGATTTTGGCAAGGGGAGTTCCCACCTGTTTTCCCGAAGAGCCGTTGTATGAGGGAAGATAGTCACCATGGCCAACTCGTCATTCGCTGCTTCGGAAGGCATTTTGAAAAGGTTCCAGTGAGCTGACCCCCATTTCGTGGGCATTTTTACACCCTATACTATTCCCTATGTCCCCGGTCAGTTTGTTACCCATGTGCCCGGTTCGAAACGTCCCTTTCTTTCTTTCACGTCCGAATCCTGAATGGGGTGAAGACCCCATAGCATTCACGCGGCTGGCAACCAAAACTGCTGAATCCAAGAAATCCGCAAAAGAAAAGATCTGGCGTGAGGTCTCTATGGACGAAGGAACAGCAATCCACCCCCCACCCCCCCCCAATGAAAAACGATACTGATGCTACAAGGATAATCCATCGCATAACCCGAACTTTTGTTTTTAAAACCTCGCGGCAATTCTTTGAGATTTTTGTTTTTGCGGTTGTCGTGATGCTTCTCCAGCAGAATGCCATGGCGCAGACGGTCGACCTTGGAACGGCTTCCAGTTTTGGAGTCTTGGCTGGTTCCGGTATCACCAACACAGGCGCGACCACGATCAACGGGGACATCGGGACGTTTCCGACCACGTCCATCATCGGCTTGGGCACCGTGACCTTAAACGGGGTGAACAATGCAGGCAACGCCGTCACACAGCAGGCCAAAACCGATCTGGTCACCGCATACAACGATGCCGCTGGCCGTGCACCTACGACAGTGTTTGCCCCTGTCTTTGATCTGGGTGGGCTCACGCTGACGCCCGGCGTTTACAATAACCCTACCTCATTCGGGCTCACAGGAACACTGACGCTCGACGGACTCGGCGACCCGAATGCCGTCTGGGTCTTCCAGGCCGGCTCCACTCTCGTCACAGCATCAGGCAGTAACGTCTCCCTACTGAACAGTGCCCAAGCCTGCCATGTCTTTTGGCAGATCGGAAGCTCAGCGACGCTTGGAACAAACACGGACTTTGCAGGAAATATTCTTGCGTTGACCTCCATCACCTTAAACACCGGAGCGACGGTAAATGGCAGCGTATTGGCACGGAATGGGGCTGTCGTCCTCGACGCCAATTCCATCACGGTGGCGGTCTGCGCGGTCCCACCCTCACCTGTGCCTGGCCCGACGCCTAGCCCCGCCTTGGTGCAAATCATCCTCCCGGAGAATTCCCAAGCACTCGTGATCGACGGGAACGTCTTTATCGTTCCCGACAACCAATTCCCTGAAGCCTTCACGTCTGCCTTTTACGAGGGCCTTGGCATCATCGCGATTGAGCAGGCCAACGCGCAGAATCAGTTTCTCGCGCAGCGGTTGAGTGCTGTGCGGCTCGGAGGCCGCGGGTTTCAGACGATTGGGATTGTGCAAAGCCCGTTGATTAATGACAGGGACGGCAAGAACGTGGTGGATGGCAAAGGCGGCAGGAGTGTGATGGATGTGAAAGATGGCAAGGATATCCTGAGCGAGGCTCCAGACAACAAGTGGGGCGTATGGGTGCAGGGGAACGGAATGTTTGCAAAAATATCCAACGTGAACCAGCTACCCAACTCTCAATTCGAAGGCGGAGGAGTCTTCGTGGGGGCGGACTATGAATGGAACGAGCACGTCACGACGGGCGTCTTCGGTGGCTATCAAGGAATTTATTCCAAATACAGCAACGGCGGCCTGAACAAGATCAACACGGGCCTATTCGGCGTCTATGCCTCGTTCCAGAACGGCGGATTTTACGCCGATGCGATTCTCACCGGGGGCTACAGCAACTACAGCACCAAGCGCTCGATTCAGTTCAGCACCATTGATCGCACGGCAACTGGCAATCTCGACGGTTTGCAGTTCAGTACGTATCTGGATATCGGTTACGACTGGACAATCGGCAATTTCACCTTCGGGCCGATCCTTGCCGCCCAGTATACCTACGTCAGCATTTCGCCCTTCACCGAACAGGGAGCCGGTAGCCTCAACCTGCAGGTTGACCAGCAGAGCATCAGTAGCCTGAGAAGCAGCGTGGGTGGGCGCATTGCCTACACTTGGAAAATGACAAAACATGTGACCCTCATTCCCGAGGTGCGCATGTTCTGGCAACACGAATTTCTCGGAGACTCCCGGAACATTGACGCGAGCCTGGACGGCGGCAACGTCGGAGGGTTTGACTTCAACACGAGCGCTCCCGAACGGGACTCGGTCTTCGCTGGCGCAGGAGTCATCGCACAGTTAGGCCCGGATTGGGTTGCGTCCTGCTATTACAACGTTGATTTTGGCCGCCAGAACTACATCGCCCAAATGGTTTCAGTCGGTGTGGAGTGGAAATTCTAAGCCTCCGTTTGTTCTGATGCTTTTTGTAGCTTGTGAGAAGTGCGGCTGGCGGTTGCCTGCGTATGTGATCATGAGCAACCACTACCATTTGGCTCTGGTAACTTCGGAGGCCAACTTGGTTACGCGAAGCTCGGCGTCACGAAGCGGGTGGAGCTTTTTATAACGGCTTTTGTGGTCGGGCGGGGGAAGCGATTCGTTGAGAATAGCCGCGAGATTGCGTCTTTTGTCGGCTGAGTGGATGCCTAGGGCCTTCTGACTGGGAGGTGGGGACTGGGTGCGGGCTGGAAGTCTGCGTTCGGGAATGTGGTTTCCCGAATACAGTATGCGCGCGATCGTAGGGGCTCCGTGGCGTCTGGTTGGCGCTGAGTGAGCGGACTCACCCTTTATAGAAATGTTACGGAAATGTCACATTTGCAGCGTTTTCTAATCTCATCAACCTGTGAATAACCTGTGAGTAACCCTATGAAATATTATCGCACCGGTTGGATTTCCGACGTTCATCTTGGCACGCGTGGCAGCCAAGCTGAAGCGTTGTTGGATTTTCTGAAAGACACGGAATTTGAGACTTTGTATCTTGTGGGCGACCTTGTGGATATCTGGTCCTTACGGCGTGGCATTTACTGGCCGCAGGAACACAACGACGTGATTCAAAAGATTCTTCGTAAGGGGCGAAAGGGAACCGAAGTGATTTACGTGACGGGAAATCACGACGAGTTTCTTGAGGGTTTCCACGGAAGTTACGCCAGCATCACGTTACAAAAAAATGCTATTCACCTTACTGCGGATGGTCGCAGGCTGCTAATCATTCACGGCCATGAACTGGACGCGGTGGTACAAAACATGGGTTGGTTGGCTCATATCGGAGACATCGGCTACACGATCCTTTTGCGATGCAATGGAGTTGTGAACTTTTTTCGTAAACGCTTCGGTTATGGATCATGGTCGCTGAGTGCCTATGTAAAGGCGGAGGTGAAAAACGTGGTGAGCTTTATCGGCCAGTTCGAGGATGCCGTCGTGCGCTACGCCCGCGACTACGATGTGGATGGGGTTCTGTGCGGTCACATTCACACTGCGTCTGTGAGAAAAATCGGCAACACAGAATATTTCAATACAGGCGATTGGGTCGAGAGTTGCACGGCGATTGTTGAGCACTACGATGGCAGGATGGAACTCCTCCACCATGTTCCGTCCATTGAGGTGGAGGCCCCGGCAACGACGTCTCTAGCGCAGCTGGCTTCGGCCTAGCCGATGTGTCGAATGTCCTCGGCTGCGACGGCGAAGACGGTGTCCTCGGCGATGTTCGTGGCTTGGTCGCCGATTCGCTCGAGGAAGCGCGCGATGAAGATGAGTTCGAGGTAGGATTGGATAGATGAAGGGTTTTTTTGCATCTGATCGGTGACGAGGTTCGCGTAGTCGCGATTCATCTTATCGAGCTCGCGATCGCGCGATTTGAGGGTGCGGGCGAGGTCAAGGTTGTCCTCGGCATAGGCCTTGATTGCATCGCGCACCATGTCGGAAGCATGGCGGAAGAGAGGCTCCACAAAGGCGGTTTCTGCGAGGTTTGCGTGCTGGTTTAGCTTACGCGCGCGGCGGGCGATGCCGACGGCTTGGTCGGCGATGCGCTCGAGATTGACGCTTAACTTCATGGCCGCAATCACATTCCGGAGGTCAGAGGCCATGGGGTGGAAGCGAAGCATGATTTCGATGCCGTCGCGCTCCACTTGGATTTCTAAAATGTCCACTTCCTCGTCGTCGGCTATTGCGGTATTGCACCAATCCTCATCGCGCTCGAAAAGGCCTTTGCGAGCGTTCTCAAGGTTGCGGAGGGTGAGGCTAGACATCATGAGTACATTCTTTCGCAAGCGTTCCAGCGTGTCGTCGAAGTCGGTGAGGATGTGGCGGGGTGATTCTGTGGACATGGTACAGTGGATCAGCCGAAGCGACCGGTGATGTAGTCCTCCGTTTGTTTCACAGAGGGATTGGAAAAAAGTTTTTGAGTTGTGTCGTATTCGATGAGTTTTCCAAGGTAGAAGAACGCCGTGCGGTCTGAACAGCGCGCGGCTTGCTGCATATTATGGGTCACAATGACGATGGTAAATTCCTGTTTGAGAGTGAGAATGAGTTCCTCGACCTTGGCCGTCGCGATGGGGTCGAGGGCGGAGCAGGGCTCGTCCATGAGGAGGACTTTCGGACGGTTCGCAATGGCCCGCGCGATGCAGAGACGTTGCATCTGTCCGCCTGAGAGGCTGAGAGCGCTCTCGTGGAGGCGATCTTTGACTTCCTCCCAGAGTGCGGCTGCACGGAGGCTGCGCTCCACGGTTTCGTCGAGGATCGCTTTGCCTTTCTGCCCGGAGATTCGTAGGGCATAGACGATGTTTTCGTAGATGGATTTTGGAAAGGGATTCGATTTTTGAAATACGATACCGATGCTCCTGCGAAGCGCGATCAATTCCACGCGCGGGTCGAAAATGCTCAGGCCAAGGAGACGAATGTCACCGACAGTGCGCACGCCATCTATGAGTTCATTCATGCGATTAAAATTTCGCAGAAGTGTGGATTTCCCGCAGCCAGATGGTCCGATAAAGGCGGTGACCTGACGCTCCGGGATATCCATATTAATCCCAAAAAGAGCCTGCTTCTTTCCATAGAAAAAATCAAATTTCTGCACGGAGAGAAAGTCCGCACGAGGCTTTGGCACTTCCGCAGGGGATGCAGTGACGGAGTCGGGACTTTGTTGGGCGATGGACATAAGTGGCTAGGGCTTTTTGGTGAAGGCCAACTGAGCAGCGATGTTTGCCATGGTGACAAAGACGACAAGCACAAGTGATGCCGTCCACGCCATGTCAATTTGGTGTTGGAAGGGCACCGAGCTAAAATTGTAGATGAGCACGGAAAGGGAGGCCGTGGGTTCGTTTAAAGACTTTGCCCAAAACTGGCTGAAGAGTGCGGTGAAAATAAGTGGTGCCGTCTCCCCCGCAGCTCTTGCCACGGCGAGCATAATTCCTGTCATGATCGCAGGAAGCGCGTCGGGAAGAACCACGCGAAGAATTGTCTGGAGGCTCGTGGCGCCAAGGCCGATGGATGCTTCGCGATAGGCACTCTGGACGCCGATGAGGGCCTGTTCCGAGGTGAGGAGAATCGTCGGAAGCATGAGCACGGCAAGGGCCACGCCACCGGCATACGCAGAGAAGGTGCCTAAGGTCACAACCACGACGGCGAAAGCAAAGACGCCGCAGATGATGGAGGGAATGCCGGTGAGTAGCTTGGCGACAAGGCGGACGGCGCGGGCGAGAACGCTACGGGTCGCGTATTCATTGATGAAGATGGCGGAGAGGATGCCAATCGGTGCCGCAATTGCGAGGCCGATTCCGACCATGACAAATGTCCCCACAAGTGCATTTCCAAAGCCACCACCGGTCATACCAGCCGCAGGTGGGAGCTCCGTGAAAATTGCCGCAGTGAGCAAGGGCGAACCGTTCTTAACGACTAGGTAAAGAATGGAGATAAGCGGCACGAAGGTGATGACCGAAAAGACGATGACTAACCCGCTAAGGAAGCGATTCGTCCACGAGCGCCATGTATGGCTGGCTGTATTGCCGTAGAGAAATGTCGCGGGATCGGCAGATTCTGTATTCATCGGATGCCGGCTGTTTTTCTCTGTGTGTGGCGCAGGACAGCCTCGCCAATAAGATTAACCCCGAGGGTAATGACGACGAGCAGGAGAGCGGCATACATGAGGGCGCTGACTTGGAGGCCGCTGGCCTCAGCAAACTGATTCGCAAGCAGTCCGGCGAGCGTTCCGGAGGGTTCGAAGATGGACCACGTGAGCCGCGAGCTATTTCCGATGAGCATGGCGACGGCCATTGTCTCTCCCATCGCGCGGCCCAGTGATAGAATGGTCGCCGCAACGACGCCGGGGGCGGCCGTGGGAAGAATCACGCCGAGAATGGCCTCCCACCTCGTCGCTCCAAGCGCGTAAGCACCCTCGCGAAGGGTGCCAGGCACGGAGGAGAGCGCATTACGCGAGATCGCAGTGAGCGTCGGCAGAATCATCAGGGCAAGGACGATGCTGGCCGTGATGAGTGAATTCCCATAGGCGGTCGGACCCACGATGGCGAGACCAGAGAAATTCTGCACGGCCCAGTCTCCAATGACCTTCACGATCGGAATGACGACAAAAATGCCCCAGAGGCCGTAGACGACACTCGGAATGGCGGCGAGCATTTCCACCACAAAACGAACGACATTACGCACTCCTGGCGGCAGAAAGTTTTCGGTAAGAAAGATTGCGATGCCTAAGCCAAGTGGGAACGCGATGAGGATGGCCAGAAAGGAACTGAGGGCTGTGCCAATGATAAAGGGCAGGACGCCGAAACGATCGCGATTCGGCGCCCAAACGGAATTTGTGATAAAATCCCATCCGAATTTTTGCATGGCTGGCATGGCAGCGATAACAATCTCGCCAACAATCCAACCCAGCGCGAGCACGACCCCTGCGGAGGCCAGCCAGCAGAGGATACGAAAGAGATCTGGCCCTGCCCGATACTCTGCCAAGATGCCGCCCGTGTCTTCTTTCTGCACGGGTGGCCTTATTGCACGGTTGCGAGGGCCGCTTGTGCCTTCTCAACGACGGGTGCCGGCAGTGGGATGTAGCCAAGCTCGGGCGCGAACTTCTGACCTTCGGTCAGCGACCATGAGACGAATTTTTTGAGCGCTGCGAGCTTCGCTGCATCGGGATACTTTTTGTAGAGTAAGAGCCATGTGAAGCTAGCGAGCGGGTAATCGGTCTCGCCCTCTGGATCAATCGGCCACACCCGCAGGTTCTCGGGCATCTGGACATTGGCCAAAGTGGCAGCTCCGTTCTCGAGGTCAGGGGCAATAAACTTGCCGGCCTTGTTTTCAAGCGAAGCCATGGCAAGGCCATTGTTTTTGGCATAGCCGTATTCGACGTACCCGATGGTGCCGACGGATTGTTTGATCAACGAAGTCACGCCTTCATTTCCCTTCCCGCCCACGCCGACAGGAAACGTGACGGACTTATCCGTTCCAACCTGGTCGTCAAAGTCCTTACTGATCGCGGAGAGGTGTTGTGTGAAGACAAATGTCGTGCCGCTGCCATCGGAACGATAGGCGACTTGGATCGGGGTGCGTGGGAGCTGGACGCCCTCATTGGCCTTGGCGATGAGTGGGTCGTTCCATGTTTTGATCTTTCCGAGAAAAATCCCAACCATAGCCTCGCGGGAAAGCTTGAGCGCCGGGACACCGGGCAAGTTGTACGCAAAAACGATCTCGCCCGCAGTGGCTGGTATCATGACAACGCCGGATGCGACTTTCGCAATTTCTTCATCTGTCATTGCCGCATCGCTCGCCCCGAAGTCCACGACTCCTTGCGTGAAGTTTTTCACCCCGGCACCACTACCGACAGACTGATAGTTCACTTGAATGCCTGGTTCGATTTTATTCAGCTCGACTCCCCAGCGTTGGTAGAGCGGAGCAGGAAAAGTCGCACCCGCGCCAGAGATTTGCTGAGCGTATGCAGGAGTTCCTGCGAGAGAGGCCGTAGCGAAGGCAAGAGGAAGGAAAAAAGAGCGGTAAGTCATGGTAATAAGTGCGTAAAACAACTGGTCAATTGCCTGATTGCGCAGCAGTTGCCCACTTCGCCAATGTGACAATTTCGTAACATTGGCGAAAATCATCGGAAACCGCCATCGCAAAAGCTATGGTAGTGCGAGGCTGTCTCGGATCAAGGACATCTCCGAGAGTGCCTCCTCGATACTTGATGCCATCACGCACACATGCCCCATCTTGCGGCCGGGCCGGGCGCTGGCTTTGCCGTAAAGATGAAGCTTCGCCGTGGGATGCGAAAGGATACGTGACCAATCCGGCTCGCCGTGCTCCCACAGGTCGCCCAGCAAATTCCACATCACCACGGGACTCAACAGCTCCGTCGAGCCCAAGGGCAGACCACACACAGCACGGAGTTGTTGTTCAAATTGGCTCGTGACGCAGGCGTCGAATGAATAGTGCCCTGAGTTGTGCGGACGTGGGGCAAGCTCGTTGATGAGGAGTGCGCCATCGTGGGTGAGGAACATTTCAACAGCCAGCAAGCCAACCACGTCCAGTGCCTCCGTGATCTCCATGGCAAGCGATCGAGCTTTTTTAAGGAGAGTCTCGGGGAAGCGAGCCGGCACGATGGAGAGATCCAGGATATGCCGGGTGTGCTGGTTCTCGGCGACTGGAAATGTGACGGCCCTGCCGTCGCGTCCCCGCGCACAAATTACAGAAAGTTCTGCGTGAAAAGGCACCCACTGCTCAAGCACACCGCGGCGCGGGCCGAATTCCGCCCACACCTTCTCGGGCGTATCGCCGTGACTGAGCTTCACCTGGCCCTTGCCATCGTAGCCGAAATCAGCAGTTTTCAGGACGGAGGGCGTGCCGATCTGCAAGAGCGCAGCTCGGAATTCCTCTAAGGAACTCACCACTGCAAAGGCGGCACACGGAAAGCCATGAGCCCGAAGGAAGGATTTCTCCCGCTCGCGATTCTGGCAAATATGCAAGACTTCAGCTCTTGGATGCACCGGACAAATGGCAGAGACCGCTTCGATAGCAGATCGCGGGATATTCTCGAACTCGAAAGAAATAACATCCACACCCGCAGCAAATTTTTTCAGAGCCTCGATGTCGCTATATTCCGCATTCCACTCCACGTCGCAGACCTGGCCGGCAGGACTATCCGGATTTGGCTCAAAGGCGTGCACGCGATAACCCATCCGGCGGGCCGAGATCGCAAGCATGCGACCGAGCTGTCCGCCGCCCAGAACGCCGAGAACACTTCCGGGCGGGAAGAAGTTCATCTCCGTCGCAGGAATTTGTGCGCTAGTCGGCAAATGTGTATGCGTCATTCTTAAGGTGCATCCTGCCCGAGCCACGTCGCCTCGCAAGGGGAAAACAGTGGCCTGGCTGTAGCACGGCACGACGCCCTGATGAAAATGGGCATTCGCATGGGGCAGGAAGAATTTCGATTCCGTCGCGGGGAACTTCCGGGTAAGAGATAGGATTCATTCTGGGATGGCAGATCGCATTGTTTACATATTGGCCTCGGGCGTGATCCGATTCGTGCGGGTGCTGCCGCTGAAGGCTTGCTTTGCACTCGGCCAGCTTTTGGGGATCATTCTTTGGGGAATCCTTCCCGGCTATCGTCGCCTCGCAAGGGAAAATCTCGCAGCTGCCTTTGAGGGCGAAATGACGCCCCCCCAAGTCCGAGCGCTGACGCTGCGACACTTCGCTACGATCGGGGCCAATGCTCTGTGTGCTTTTAAGATTCCAACCGTGCCGCAGGAAGAAATCCTTCGCATCGCCCCCATCGAGAATCTCGATCTCATCCACAGCGCCATCGCGGCAGGCCGGCCTGTCGTCTTGGCCATCAATCACATCGGAAATTGGGAACTCTATGCCCAGCTTGTTTTCCAAGTTCCCGGAGCCCGATTCGGCACGGTCTATCAATCTCTGCGCAACAAGCGGCTGGATGAATTAATCAATGGCGACCGGCGGCGCCTTGGCGTCCTCACCTTTGACCGCAAGAAAGGTTTTAATGGTGCCCTGGCCCTCCTCCGCGAACCGGGAATTCTCGGCGTATTGGTAGATCAACACGCTGGCGACGCTGGCATCTGGACACCATTTTTTCGGCGTCTTTGTTCGACCTCTCCCCTTGCTGCCACCTTGGCCATTCGCACAAAAGCGGTCGTTATTCCCGTAGCTATCACCACAGCAGGCTTTGCTAGGTGGCGTGTTGTGCTAAGTCCAGAAATCCCATGGCAGGCCGACCAACCCGACCAGCTTACTGCCGCCATTAACTCGGCCCTAGAATCGCAAGTGCGCACATCTCCATCAGATTGGTTCTGGGTGCATAATCGTTGGAAGATGCCGTGGCCTGACTTCCTCACAGCGACAGCTCGACGTGGCACATTTGTTCCGGCTGGTTGCCCACCCATGCGACCATTCCGCATTGTGGTTCGCTCGCCGAATTGGCTTGGCGACGCTGTGATGAGCGTACCGACAGCACGAGCCTTCAAGCTCGGCCGTCCGGATGCCCACCTTGCGATCCTTAGCCCAACCAAGTTGGCCGACCTTTGGAGGCGTGTGCCGGAAGTGGACGAAGTCATCGAGATTGCCGCAGGAGAATCGGTCTTTGCGACGGCACGCAAGATTCGTGGCCGCTTCGTGGTTGCTGTGCTTTTCCCAAATTCGCTTCGCTCCGCACTTGAAGCTTGGTTGGCGGGAATTCCCCGACGCGTAGGATTTCGGGGCCACCAGCGGGCTCGGCTCCTCAATCAGATCGTTCCCGAGCCCTCAATCGCTCGCCATCCCGAGCACCATGCCGACCACTACTGGCGCATTGCGACACACTGCGGCGCTGAGCAAAAACCGGACTCGCTCGCACGTTGGGAGAGAACTGGGGACATCATCACGATCGGTATTTGCCCGGGTGCAGAATATGGCCCTGCAAAACGCTGGCCGCCGGAACGCTTTCGGGAGGTCATCACGCAAGTCAATATGCACCTTGCCTGCCGGTGGATCATCGTAGGCACACCAGGCGACGCGTGTGTCGCAGCCCAGATCGCGGAGGGTTTTCCAAACGTCACCGACCTCACAGGAAAGACCTCACTTAGCGGTCTTATGGATGTCCTCTGCGGCCTGCATGGATTATTAACCAATGATACTGGCACGATGCACCTTGCCGACATGCTTGGAGTTCCCCTCGTTGCGGTTTTTGGTTCCACCGAACCACTCCTCACAGGCCCCCGCGCCGAGCGAAGTCGCGTCATCCGCCACCATGTCGAGTGCAGCCCGTGCTACCTTCGTACGTGCCCGATTGATTTTCGTTGCATGCGAGAAATTTCTACGCAAGCCGTCGTGGACGCTCTTGAGGAGCTTGTTGGCTTCCCACCGATTTCGTGTTCTTGATTGCATGGGTAACGTGTTGGCCGCTATAAACTGCTACGATGCATTTGCCGTTCTCCCCTTTTAAAGCGTTCCTCGTTGTAGGCTTGTGGGCTTTTGTCTGCCACTCCAGCGTAGCTCAGCCGTCAGACGGAACCCGTCCGCAGGAAACTGTGGGCATCGCCCTTATCAAGCCACAGGCATGGTCAGCGGACACGCAAGCTTTGCCCGTGGAGTTCTCGGCTTTGACCGACCGCACCGGATACTTCGAACTCCGCACCGCAAAATCACCTGCCTTACAAATCCCCAAGGTTCGCGTGGTGCGGCTAATTTTGTTTCCCGCGCCTCCGGCAGAACTCGTCACGCCACAGACCCGCGCCAGCTTGGAGAAGAGCGCCACCGAATTTGTGGAGCTAGGTAACCAATTCCCAGCGATCGCAAAATTGCTCCAACCGCCCATAGAAGTCCTCCGGGCCGAAATCGCCCAATACGATGCTGGGAATGTGAAAGTGGACGGCGCGTGGCAACCGCGTGTGGCGTATTACGCTGCAAGGGCCCAAGCTCTTGCCGACCTGCTTCGTGTAGACATAGCCAATGCTGCTGGGGAGGAGCCGATGGATCTGGAGATGAATCAATACTATCTCGGTTTGCAAGATCTCGCCCTCTCTGAGCCTACGGTGAAGCCCGTGGCTGAGAGCATGAAGAATCTTTTCGATGGCGTAGCCCGAAAGAAAGAGCGCCAGGAGCTGCTCGCGCAACTAGCCACCTCGACCTCCCTGAATGAAGCGACCGCCATGGTCGCGAAGCTTCGTGGCCTCATTCCCGAAGAAGATCCTAGCTCCCTAGCTTTTATCGCAGCATGGGATCTCGCAAGCCAGCGTGCCGATGAACTCACCAAGGCCGCCACGGAAGTCAAGACTGCCTACGAGGCGAATATGTCTGAGCTCGTGCAAGCCAAACAATGGCCTGTGCCTTCCTCGGAAATTGTCGCGCAGATTGAAAAACTCACTGCGAGCGTGCAAGTCTTCCTATCGGCCTCGCCCCCGCCAGCTATCGTGTTTCCAGCCTCTTCTGCAAGGGCCCTTGCGACTGCAGCGCAGGATTTGCCTAAGGCTTCGAAGCTCGTTGGGGAACGTCAATTACTACTAGCGAAGGGACTTCTCGACCCTTTCGCTCGTCAAGCGGATGCTATTGGCCCAGTGACAGCTGCCGCGCTCGCGGCGTGGCAGAAAAGCATAAATGTGGAGATTGAAAAATTCCAAGCCCTCCGCGCTGAGGCGAAGATGCTTGCCGAAACTGATCGCAAGGAAGAGGCGATCAAGAAATACCAAGCCGCAATGGAAGTCATCCCCGAGGCTAATATCGCCTTGCAGATCGAGGCTCTCCAGAAATAACAAAGCCGCCTTGTCCCGAGACTTAGAAATCCCGCCTCAGTGCCACATCACGACAGAAGTTCGCGTGATGTATTTCGACACCGATGCCGGGGGAGTCGTGCACAACATCGTTTATCTCCGCTTCATCGAGACGGCGCGCACCCTGCTCGCTTTGCAGATGGGCATGAGCTTCGAGGAAATTGAACGCACGCAGATTCATCCTGTCGTGACCCGCACAGAAATTGACTACCGCCAACCCGCACGTCTAGGCGATGTGCTGCAGATCAACGGGCGCCTCGTCGAGTGGAGTGGCGTGAGATTCTGGGTAGGATTTGAAGTCGTGCAACCAACGACGGGCGCCATTCTCGTGACGTGCCGTCAAGCGCTTGCGCTCGTGCAAATGCCAGCGGGGAAACCCGTCCGCTTGCCGCCGGGTTTTCCTGGTACGCTCTCCCGCAGCAGCCACCCCCTTTCCATGTAGATCATAGTTCGTGTGGTGCCACGCGGCCGTCGAAGAAAAGAGCCAAGGGGCGACGTCCTGTGGAAGGTAAGGTCGCCGTGTTCAAGCGCCATGGAGCCGAGACGACTGCGGGATGACCTTGGTAGGCCTCGCTCATGGCCCATGTGTTTGGAGGAATGTCGGCCAGGGCCGCCGCAGGAAGTGGTTGAGTTTTCGGCGTGGCGGCCTCGTTTCCCCAAGGATTTATCGTCTCACCAGCCTTGGGAATCGCCATATTCATAACCCATACTCGTATGTCGCCCGGTGCCACGCGCGGCAGCGAGCGCCGGAGGGTTCCGGTGAGAAATGCGTTCACCACGTAGGGTGAACTGCGGTCTTCGATCTCAAGATAAGGTGCAAGCTCACGCACGAGACGGCCTCTGCGATTTCGGTCATACAAAGCAACCTGACCAGGCCACAAGGGTCCGACACACTGGCCGCCATGGTCTGCGGCGTAGAGATTCATCGCCACGCCGACGGACTTCATAGCCGAGAGCATCTTCGCACGATCAGTCGTCACCTGACCCTTAGAAAGCACAGGCAGGAGCAGGGTAGCTAAGATCGCTACCAGAGCGGCGATGGCGAGGCACTCGACCAATGTGAAAGCGTGAGCAGTCTTGGTAGGAGATTTTGGCATTGCGATCTTGACCTTAAACGCACTACCCGAAGCTGGCAATATGTCGCGGGGTGTGAAAGTCTCACAACCATGGAGGAAGAGCCCCTATCAACCGAAAAGCTCCTCGGCATTTACAGAGGTCTTGTGGAAGTAAGCGGGCTTATCAATTCCATCAACGCGATTGATTCCCTTTTGCCAACAATTCTCGATATTGCCCGACGTGTGATGCAGGCGGAAGCTGCTTCATTGTTTTTGGTAGATGCCGAGACAGGGGAATTGAGACTTACACTCGCGAGCTTCCAAGACAAAGAATATGTCACAAGCAATATCTCCGTCCCGCGCGGGAAGGGCATCGCAGGCTATGTGCTGGAGCACGGCACTGCACTTCTCATCCCAAATGCCTACGAGGATGAGCGCTTCTACAGGGAGGCCGACAGACAGACAGGCTTCACCACACGATCCATACTGTGCGCCCCCCTTCAACACGATGGCGCAACACTGGGTGTGATTCAGGTGCTCAACCCTTGCCTTAAGTCGGCTTTCAGCGCTGAAGACCTTGAGGGATTTTCCGCTTATGCGAATCTTACCGGAACGGCCATAGAAAAACTGCGCAGCATGGATCGCACGAGAGCCCAAGAGCGCGTCGAACGCGACCTCGCCATCGCCGCGGAAATCCAGCGTGAGCTCCTCTCTCGTGCAATCCCTGCGACGTTGCCTCACTTTTCGTTTGCGGCACACAATGCCCCTGCGGCAAACGTTGGCGGTGACTTTTACGGGGTTTTCCCTCGAGCCACCGGAGAAGTTTTTTTTACGGTTGGAGACGTTTCCGGTAAGGGCATCTCGGCCTCGTTGCTCATGGCCCAGACCCTAGCCGCCATGCGCTTTGTTTTTGCCCAAGCGGAAAATCCGGCAGACGCCCTCGCTCGCCTGAATGCCACGCTCGCCGAGAGCGTCATCCGGGGAATGTTTATCACCGCCCTTGTAGGACGCCTAAACGTCAACACGCGGGAGGTCGAGCTCGCAAGTGCAGGCCACTGTGCGCCGGTCCTGCTGCGCAAGGATGGCATAGCGTCCCGAATCGCGACACAGAGCGCACTACCCCTCGGCATATTGGCGAGTGTGAACTATAAGCAATCCGCATTCACTTTGGAAAAAGACGACCTCCTTGTCTTTTATACAGATGGCTTGAGCGAGTCCCGGGGATCCCCAGATGGCCAGCTATTCGACGAGAGTCTGCTCGCGCATGCGGCGGGCCCTGTCCAGTCTGCGCAATGCCTACTCGATCGCCTAGTGGCTGCGGAGGACAACCATCGCGGGCTAGGGCCTCGGCTTGATGACTTGACGATTCTTGTGGGGGGCTTCGAATGAAGAAAAAAATCTTTCTAACGAGCGAGACTTGTCAGCTCGCGCCCATGCGTGCACAAGTCCGCGACTTTCTTGGGAGCGTGGGCCTCCGCGAAGAAGAAGCCGAGTTGATCGTCCTTGCTCTTGATGAGGCTTGCACAAACATTATTCGCTATGCCTACGTAAAACGCGGACAACCCATACGCCTCCAGATGGAACGGCTCAAAGACCGCCTGCGCTTTGTTTTTCGTGACTACGGGGTAGTCTGCGATCTCACAAAACTTAAGAGCCGCGCCCTCGAAGACTTCCGGCCAGGGGGCCTGGGCGTTCACTTAATTCGACAAGTCTTCGACGAAGTGGACTATTCCCCGCAACGCCAAGGCACGAAGCTCACTATGACGAAAAACCTTCCATCTCGCTTACTACCGCACGGTCAAATGTAAGAAGCACGATCCGCCGGTTGATGCCGGGGGACATTCGCTGCATACTAGGCAAACGACATGATTCCGCACTTCTTGCTCGCTGCGACATTTTTTTTCTTTCTGAGCTTCGGCTACACGCTTTTTACGCTCGGTGCTGGCCGCTTCCGCAGCGGGAGCTTCAATCCCCTCGCGATGTCGGTAGGCTTCGTCTTGCTCTCACTCGACCTCTGGCAGCGCGGAAATGCTCAGTCCTCATGTCCGATTAACTCCCTCTACGACGTCCTGATTTTTATGTCATGGGCCATCGTCTTGATTTATCTCATCGTTGGTTCCACCTACCGCCTATCGTTGATGGGGGCCTTCACCTCGCCGCTCGTTTTTTGTATCCTTCTTGTTGCGCAGCTCGCCCCCATTCCGCGGGAGGCCGTGCCGCGTTTAGTCGTGGAACCTCTGATAGAATTTCATGCCAGCGTCTCGCTCATTGCTTATGGTGCCTTCGCTTTGGCAGCCGTAGCGGGTTTCATGTATCTCGTGCAAGATCGCCAGCTCAAGCAACGCAAGCTCGGGCCACTTCTTCTGAACCTTCCACCGATCACCGAGCTAGGCGTTGCCACCGGCAGGTTGCTTATATTGGGATTTAGCCTCCTCACAGCGGGCTTTCTCGCCGGCCTCATCAGCGGTATGCCCGTCAATACACTCAAGTTTGGCGCGTCGGCAGGCATCTGGGCTGTCTATGGCTGTATCGTGCTTCTCCACTGTAGCCGCCGCCTTGCACCGCGGCGCATCGCGGGTCTTTCGCTTCTCGTTTTTTCGATTGTTCTCTGCACGCTTCCCGTCATTCAGAAGTTATCAGCTCTGCGATGAATATCTTCTGCGCCGGCATTAATCACCAAACAGCACCGGTCCACATCCGAGAAAAATTCTCCGTGGGTTCCCACGAATTGGGAGAAACCCTCGCCCAAGTCCGCGCAATTGATGGGCTGGGCGGAGCGGTCATTCTTTCCACATGCAATCGTGTGGAATTCTATGCCGCAAGCGTTTGCCCAATTCGGGGGCTTGACGGTATCCGCCAGTTGCTTCGCGACCGCACTGGGGAATCAAACCCACCATTCTACTCACACGATTCGCCCCGCAGCGTGAGGCACCTTTTTCGTGTGGCCAGTGGGCTCGATTCCATGGTGATCGGGGAGACGGAAATCCTCGGACAAATCAAACAAGCCTACACGATGGCGTCCCAGCATGGTGCGACCACACGACATCTGAATCGGCTTTTTCAGCACGCCTTCCGCGTGGCAAAACAAGTCCGCAGCGAAACGCAAATCACCCGCGGTGCTACCTCAGTAGGCGCCGTTGCCGTGGATCTGGCAGGGAAGATATTCGGCGACCTAGCCGGGCGCAAAGTGATGATTCTCGGCGCAGGGGAAACGAGCGAACGCACTGCTCGCAGTCTCGTCTCACGCGGCGTGCGCACAATCATCGTCGCCAATCGTACCTTCGACCGCGCGGCCGCTCTCGCTGAAGAAATTGGCGGCCTCGCCGTTCACTTCGACCATTGGCATAATGCCTTCGATGACGTGGATATCCTGATTTGCTCGACTGCGGCACCGCATCCCATCGTCACGCGCGAGAAATTGGAACCCATCCTCTGCGCCCGCGCGGGACGTCCACTTTTTGTGATTGATCTCGCCGTGCCACGAGATGTTGATCCTTCGGTGAATGACCTTGAAAACGTTTACCTTTATGACATGGATTCTTTAGAAGGAATCGTTCGGCAATCCCTCGACGTGCGTGGTGCGGAGATTGTGCGTTGTGAGAAAATTATTGATCTTCACGTGATGGACTTTATCACGTGGAGCCGAACCCACGCGGACAAGATTCGATGAATTCGCTTACCCTTGGCACACGTGGGAGTGACCTTGCTCTTGTTCAGACGCGCGACGTCGCCCTTCGCCTGCGGGCAGTTGTGGAGGGCCTCGTGGTCACCGAGCGCATCATCCGCACCACGGGAGACAAGCGCCTCGATGTGAGTCTCTCCGATCCCGGCCCCTTAGACAAAGGCCTCTTTACGAAGGAGCTTGAAGAAGCCTTGCTTCGCGGAGAGATACACGCCGCGGTTCATAGCCTCAAAGATCTGCCCACCGAACAACCCGTCGGCCTCGTGGTCGGCGCTATTCTTGAGAGAGCCAATCCCGCAGATTGCCTCGCTTCTCGCCACCTCGGCGGTTGGCAGAATCTCCCCCATCGTGCCACCGTCGCCACATGCAGCCCACGCCGCAAAAACCAACTCCTGTTGCTTCGGCCAGACCTTCATGTCATCGAGATACGCGGCAATGTCCCCACCCGACTCGCTAAGGTTCTGACGACCGATCACCTAGATGCCTTGATCGTCGCACGCGCCGCCCTTGACCGTCTCGGCTCACAAGTGGTCCCACCCGGGCTGGAGATTTCCGACATTGCAGAAATGCTCCCCGCACCAGGCCAAGGCGCGGTTGCCATTGAGTGCCGCGCGGACGATAAAGCGACCCTTGCCATTCTCGAAACAATCCACCACGAGCCCACCGCCCGCTGCGTCAATGCGGAGCGGGAACTTCTTAAGGCGCTCGGCGGCGGCTGCCACATGCCACTGGGAACCCTCGCAACCCTCGAAGGCGATACCCTACGGCTCCGCGCGGCCCTCTTTGAGGCGGGTGGCATTCGCTGGCTAAGCCAGTAGCCCAGATTCTCATAGGAGTGATGGCTTAATAACGGGCTGGCAAATTTTTGCCCGGCGTGGTTGATTCTGCCTAATGGCATTTTTGAGACATTCGCTTGCGGCATTGGCCGGGCTCATCTTTATCGGCCTTGCACCTGCGGGGCTGGCGGAGCCGGGACTCTCGTCTTCGGAAATGCAAAGTGCCGTGCGTGTGGAATCCGTTACTATTCCATCTCCTGGCGAATTTTTTGCAGCCATCGGGAAAAGCGGCCAACCGAACTGGACACAACTTTTTTTACCGATCCCGCCAGCGACGCTTGCCAGCCGCGAGCAAATGGCACTTCTCCTTGGCGTCCTAGTGGCCGATGGCTACATCGCGGTCGAAGCACAGGACAGCCAAGGCGTTAAGAATACCGGCAAGGACATTATCAATCTTGCGAAGAAACTCAACGTTAGCCAAAGCATCTTGAGCCGCAGCAAGAGTCTCAATGATTTTGCAGAAAACAACGATTGGCCCGCCCTTCGAGAAGAATTGGAGGCGACTCAGAATGAGGTAAAAATCTCCATGGCCGAACAACAAGACGAGAAGCTGATCCCACTCGTGACTATCGGTGCATGGCTACGCGGAACGGCTGTGGTCAGCGAATTCGTGCAAAAAAACTACACCCCCGAGTCTGCTGAACTCCTGCGTCAGCCCGCGATTGTCGAATATCTCATAACCTTGCTTGATGCCCTCCCGGAGGGCACTCGTGCCGATGCTCGAGTCGCGGAAATCCGTGGCGGCTTGGAAACCAGTTTGAAAACGTTGAACACAAATCCCAAGGTGGCCCTTGCCCCCGAAGACGTGCAATCCCTTGCGAGCACAATGAACGGGCTCGTGAATGTCATCATTAAAGGAAACGAAGGCGGATGAGATTTGTCATTTTAGCAATCTTCATTACGTGCGCGCCGCTTCTTCGTGCGCAGCAATCGGCGCCCAACGAGGAAGTTCCCTCTGTCACGGCACGTAGCCAAGCCCTTGAGCTGGCTGGGGCCTTCGCGAATGACGGGTTTAAAATTCGCGATGGATTTTGGGGTGGTGCGATCGAAGCCAAGAAGCCGCAATTCCTCCAGGTGAATCTCTTTGCTGGGAATGCGTATTGGTTTAGTGCCTCCGTTGTCGGCATTGGCCGCAAGCTTTCTCTGAGTATCGCCACCGATGCCGGGCAACCCGTGCAAGGCGATACGTTCCAAAGCGAACAATCCGTGGCCTTCGGATTTGTGCCGCAAGTAAGCGGACGCTACTTCGTGCGGCTAGAACTCACCACTGGCGAGAAATCGGACTTTGCTCTCGTCTATTCTTACAAATGACCACTACCGCCATATCAGAAAAAATGGGATCTCCCGAGGTGCGCCAGTTCTCCGTCTTCCTTCAAAACAAAGTCGGCGCCCTCCTCGAAGTCGTCCGCCTTCTCAATGATAATAACATCGTTGTTCTGGCCCTGAGCATTGTGGACGTCTCGGAATCAGCCATCGGGCGCATGATTGTGAGTGACCCGGAATTGGCCGCAACACTTTTTAAGGAACATGCCATCCCTCATAGTGGCTCTGAGATTCTCGTCATCGAGCTGGAAGAAGGCCCAAGTGACCTTGCGGGTGTCTTGGCTGCATTGCTCATGGCGGAGGTGAATATTTTCTTCAGCTACCCGCTTCTCATTCGGCCACGTGGGCGCGCTGTGCTTGCTATGCATGTGGATGACAACGACTGCGCGCGTTCCGTGCTGGCAGGAGAGGGCTTCAAGCTCCTCGCCCAAGGTGATCTTAGTCGCTAATCCCGTGAAGCCTCTTGTCCTGATTCTCTGCACAGGAAACTCCTGCCGCAGCCACCTTGCCGAGGGGATTCTGCGCGCATCTGCGGGAGACATGATCGAGGTCGCAAGTGCCGGCTCAAAGCCAGCAGGCTTCGTGCATCCGATAGCTATCGAAGTCATGCGAGAGATCGGGATTGATCTCTCCACCCACACCTCGAAGCACATGGATTTCTTCCTTACGCAGGATGTTCGCACCGCGATTACGGTCTGCGGGAATGCCGACCAAGCCTGCCCGATGTTTCCGGGGCAGGTACATCGGCACCATTGGGGATTTGCAGATCCTGCCCACGCGTCGGGCAGCAATGAGGAAATCCTCGATACCTTTCGAAAAACGCGCGACGACATCCGACTTGTCTTCGAGGCCTACGCAGCCGGTCTCCGTGCTGGTCGTAGCGATTTGTCCTAAGGTCATCTTAACGTTCTGCGGATGTCGTTTTTCATGTTGAAAACTATTTTCCCTGTGTGAGGCAGCGCTCCAGCTTTCGCCGGAATCACTTGCAACCCGACAAGAGCCGCGCAGGTGCGCTGCCGCTCATCGAACGACGCAAAGGAGGTGGAACCGGATTCCAGAGCAGCAGCGACGTGAAAATCGTCACGGTGCAAGTGCTGCTGAGCGAACTTATCGTGCGCGGAATTGTCAGCAAATCCTGACCATCCGGTTGTCGTTCTACATCCCAGCACCGACGAAAAGCAGTCGCCACCTAGGAGCGAATTGCTCCCATAAAGGGTTGGCGGGTCTCATGCAAACCTCACCATCTTGACGAAATTCCCGATTCCGGATTTGGTGGCTCTTCCCACCCTCTCACTTTCAACGAAGCCTTCGGCCGCCTGAATCAAATGGTTGATCAACCCCATTTCCTCACTTATTGCCGTATCGTCCTGAGTTTGAGCAGGATGAACGCAGCCAAGGAGAGTAGGAGTAGGAGCGCGCTGGAGGGCTCGGGCACGACGACAGCGTCCAAACGGACATTGTCAAAATTCACTTCGATGCCCGGGCCGTTTAGATTAACCAGCCGAATACCCAATACTTGACCGGCGTTGGGATGACTAAGTCCGGTTATGAAAGAAACTACCGATGTGGCGAAGATTCCTTCGCCCGGCGCGAGGGTGTTATTATCAGACGCTATCACCGTGCTTCCCGCCAAAAGATCCACCCGATAGCCGGGAAACCCAGTGAAGTTGAACGGCCCGGGTTGCGGAGCAAAATTGCCCACTTCGACGGTGAGCGTATATTGGGTCGAAAGTTGCAAGGTAAAAGCCGGATCCAGCGTTTGGCGAAGTCCCGCCTCCGCCAAGTTGGTGGTATTTTCAAGGAAAACCACGCCGACGTTGATTAGGTCGGGAGCGCCATTTACAAACGATGTCGTAGTGGACGGATTCCAAACCCCGAAAAAGCGCAGATTGTTCGTTGCTCCCGTATTGTAGACGGCCCAGCCTTGCGGCCCCACTGTCTGGCTGCCCGTGAAGGTCGCTGCGTTGGTCGCCGGGTTTTCAAAGCTTGGGTTAATGACAGTTAGCAAAGCCGCCCTTGCGGAGAGCGGCAGAGCCAGACAGGAGATCAATACCAAGAAGAATCGCAACAGCGAAGCACAGGCACAAGGAATGAGGGAATTCCTGATCACGAGTAAATGCTTCATGTTTTGGGCTCACAAGTCACGCACTTTCTCAGGCGGGGCTCACGCATTTCCGTGGGTATCTCAGCCGCATCCGCAAGAAGCTCACCTCTAACTGGGCTTCCACCAGATACCATTCTTACCGAGAGCGGTGTCGGCTACCGGCTGCAGGTTGGGTAGGGCGCAGCGCAAAATCCTCGCGAAGCACGCGCGTGACGAATTCCATCGGCAGGCCGATAACGTTGGTCGTGGAACCTTCGATGTGGTGCACAAACTCCCCAAGATCATCTTGAGCGGCGTAGGCACCGGCTTTGTCTAGTGGGCCAATGCGATCAAGGTAGGTGGCG
>Ga0163147_10001789_pt1 | contig 31890 bp, 38 predicted proteins | sample OliLakLV19MP6G1_FD_148597 | JGI IMG/M metagenome (GOLD analysis project Ga0163147, IMG submission 148597) | Freshwater microbial mat bacterial communities from Lake Vanda, McMurdo Dry Valleys, Antarctica- Oligotrophic Lake LV.19.MP6.G1 | ecosystem: Environmental > Aquatic > Freshwater > Lake >...
GTAAAGCCATGATGTGTAATGTATCCTAAAGTGTGTTGTGCTAATTGTTAAGGTCAACTAAACCTTGTGCATAAGCAGACTGGATATTAGCGATGTCAGCTTTGTAAGCCACCTTACCAAGCGCAGTAATACCAGACTGTGTATACTTGAATCGTCCACTGGGAGAAGCTCCACCAGCCGCTTTACCACGGTCGAACGTTGGTACGGTTTGTGCAGTTGCTTGCTGTTGGGCTTCTTGCTGAATCTGTTGCCAGATAAATCTAGCGCCATCCACGTTATCGTAGATAGCCTGTTGGTTTGGAGGAAGTTGCTTGAACCGCTCTTTAACAGCGGCGAAGTTATCCGTAAACCCTTCTCCCCATTCGCTGCGTAGCGGTTGGAGTTGTGACTCTTGCACCTGAGACTCTACGTGCTTAACGTAGTTCTTGAGAGCGTATGCATCCACACCTATATATTGTGTTAGTTGTTGATTGAATGCTTGAAACGTCTCGTCGTTAGGGTCGAAACCCAAGTCTGGTGCTGTGGTCTGTTGTGGTGTTTCTAGAACCTGCTGTTCTACAGGCGCTAATTCTGTTGGTTCCATCACTGTGATTCCTAGCTAAGGGGTTGTGGTTATTAATAGACTATGCTTTGAACTAGACGTAACTGACCGGATGCAATATCTGCGGATGTACCGCAGGTTGCAAGGAATGAGTAGGTAACATTATCATCTAGTTCGAGTAATGCGTTGTATTGGAGTGAGAACTCCACAGAGGCAGTCTTCAAACCACCCGCGTAGCTGATGAATGTAGTTCCAGCACCAAACCCTAGCGTCCATTGAAACGCACCACTACCCGCTGCGATTACGATAGTTGCATCAATTTGGTACAGACCTGACACTGGTACAGTAATGTCGATGTTGCCCACACCCGTATGCGTACAGCCGCGCAGTTTACGCCCCGCAGTTGTACCTGTTAGTTTAGCCGCTGTGGTGATAGCAGCCTGAGCGGTCTTGTCACAGATGAGAATACCGGAGTTACCCGCGCTTGCGCTTAGTCCTGCTTCTGAATATAGAATTGTCATGGTGTTGTTATTGGATACCTAAAGTTTCTAGTTTGTCTGCAATCGCAGCTTCACCACCATCGGTAGCTAGTTGCGCCTGTGCCATGTCTTGAGCGGGTTTACCGCCTGACTCTCCCATAGCTTGCATAAGCTGCTGTATGTCGTCTGGTGATGGCTCACCTCCCATAGGTGGGGCAGAACCCATCGTAGGTGGGGCACCTCCCATCATGGGGTCGTTCTGTTTAGGCTCAGCAGGTGGCTTGATGAATCGCTCGATGTCGTCGAAACCAAATCTCTTAGCAAGGTCTTTCATAATTTCAGACCACTGCATCATCTGTGCCATCTCTGGGTTCTGCGATACCAGACCCACAAAGTCAAGACGCTTCTGTAACTCGTATTCTTTATCGGCAATATGACCCGCCCCTACTGGTTCAATGTCGAAGTCGTGATGCAGTTCCTCAACACCAACCTCCACGTACAGGTACTCACCCGGTTCAAAACCTGGAATACGAATAACCTCGTCTTCTGTGACAAACTGCTGACACATTCGGTACACCTTTTTAAGTGTTAGGTGCAGCGCTGTACCCTCAATGTGAGTGTGAACACCCCCTAGTCTGTTGCCCCCCGCGTCTCGCGTAGCTTGAACCTCTTGAGCCGTTACCCGCTCACCCCCGCGCCCCTGTCCAACACCTATAAAGGCACCAGTACCAGTTACTTTGTCGATGGTCTGTTCTAGCAAACCGCTTTCTTGGTACGTCACAGTAAACTGTTGGTTGTGTACAACAGGACGTAGGCTGGAATGGTCTGCTACTTCAATCAGCTTACCGGGTGCTGTGTATAGGTCTTCGGGGTTCAGCACACCGTCGTCTACAAATGTCCACATAGAATCGATTGACAACTCTAGATTATCTAGACGTTGGTTTGTGACAATTGAAAGCTCATGCAGCATACCCAACACTGGTTCGATAGCCCCTACACCGTATGTCTGGTGTGGCACAGCGATGTATGTGCCGACTACGAAGGGCTTGCCACCCCAGTATGGGTTATTCTCAAACTTGCCTACCTTGTTCCCCATGCACGTAATCACAACATCCTCGTAATAACCGCATGAAGTTGTAGCGTTACCCCAGAATTCAACAATCTCCACAAGGTCGCTAGGTTGCCACTGCATACCGTTGAAGTTTGCCAGTGTATTTTTGCGGTTATCTGACTCACCAGACGTACCAGTGTTCTTCGCTCTGACTACATCCTCAACTGTAAGGTGCGGGTAGAACCCAGTGTTGATAAGCCGGACAACTTCACCCTTAGTCTTGACCATGCGGCGTATAAAGTTAGCGCGGTTAACGTCGCACACCTCGTCCGGGTCAAAGAAGCAGTCGAACATAGATAGTGTTTCAAACTCAGTACCACTGTATATTTGCTTCTGAACTGTCTTAACCTGGAACTTGGGGCGCGTTGGCTTCTGTTTGTATGAGGATGTGCCACCTTCATCTGTCAGCGGGTACTCTACCTTTACGCGGCACTTGTGGGGTACAACTTCCTTGCGCCACGGTAGCGCTAGAACAGATGTGCCAGTGATGAGCAGTTGACGGGTGAACATATCCCAGTGGCTACGGAAGTTTGACTGCTTCAGCTTTGTTTTGAGAAACTTCTTGATTACATCTGTAACTTCAGATGAGCCGCTGTACAATGGGGTGATGTCGAACCAGTCACGGTTAGGGAAGAATGCAGACTGTAGGTAACTGTTAATGGTTTCGATGTTCTCAAACGCCTTACCAGTAGAAACCTTGTGTCGCCATGATGTGTTAGCATCCCCAACTGTGCGAGTAGCCAACCTACGGGCGTAATCTAACGCTTGGGGTGAGCCGTTATACACTGCCCAACACTCCATCCACACGTCCTCTTTCTCGCGTCTAGCATGACGGTATCGTGCGTACTCAGAATGCACGAACGCACCAATTGCAGCCATGTCAATAGGCTCAGATTCGTCTCCCTCTTTGCCGAACCCAACGAAAGAGAAGTCTTTGTTTAGTTGCTCATCCACTAGCGTGTTCCCCCGTACTTCCTATTAATGGTGTATGTCTGGTTACGTCTACGTTTACCAGCTTCAAGCCTTGATTTTGTCGGTACACATATATGTACTAGCATTGCTATCGCGTCTATGATGTCATCCTTAGCTCCCTGTCTGGGGAAGAAGGCAATCTCCTCTTGCATCTGGCTACAGCTTGCCATCCATTGGATTAGGAACAGTTTGCGGTTAGTGAACAGTGGTTCTAGGAAGGTGTTAATACGCGCCTTCTTGTCACCCTCAGCTTTGTATTCCCGCAACGATAGCACACGCCGGGTAGAGAACTGTTGCTTGAACGCATACACTAGAGCCTTCCCTAGCTTCTCGCTGTCTATGTGGACTGTGTTCATATGCCACTTGTCCACAAGCTCATACGTGTTGTTGATGACCTCGTTAGGGCTGAACTTGCCGAACTTCAAATCAACTAGATACATATTCTTGTTTTCGTCAGCGCCACCAATCACTATTGCTGTGTTATCTGCTGTTTTCCGCTGTGAGATAGCAGGGTCAATGATGCAGAACAGCTTAACCCGTATGGGCTTGTTGTCTACAGTGATGTCCACAGTGCCATCCTCTTTTGAAATAATGCCAACACTATGTATGTATGACAGGTAGGTAGGGTCTAACACCACTTCATCATCTGTCATGATGCTGTTGAGGTACTGACTCGCGAAGCGCCTCAAACCGTTGGGGAGCTTGAGCATACGCTTCTTAATGCGTTCAATTACAGGTTCGCTGAACCGCTCATCCCACAGCATACCGTCGCTTGAATCAACACCATTCTTATAGATGTTCTTCTTGTAGACAGCGTACTCGTCTAGGTCATGCTTCCCAGTGAATAAGTCTTTCCGCTCTTCCTTCTCATCCTCGGATAAGTCTTCACCCGTGTAGATACCGTAGATGTCTTTGTAGAAATACCGCGTACCTAGCATGATGAACTCACCACCTAGCGACGTAGCTTCATTGAACGGGTCAACTACTGATTCAACGTCCCCTACCCAGTTGATAATCTTAAGGAGCTTCTCTTCTGTGTCTGAGTTGTCGAATGAAACCAAGTCGTCAAATATGGCTAGGTCATAGTGGAACCCTGTAGCAGGAGAGCCTACCGAACTAGCAACCAGTGTCGGTTCCTTCATAATCTTTGTGCGAACGACTTGCAGAGCGTCTGCTTTCCAGACTACTTTCTTGTCCTCAGCCTCAGTGAACTCCTCTTCAAAGTTGTCGTCATCCCCTATGTTGCGCTTAGACTTTGCCTTACGCGCCTGCCCATCTAGTTTTGGGATAAGGTTACCGCTCATGTGGGGTCTTGCATTCCACACCGTCGTCTGTAGTTCGTCGTCTTCAAAGTACTGTTTGACTTCGCGGACGAACGATGTAGCCAACGGTTTGGTTGCAGTGCCTACTAGGATACGGATGTCGGGGTTCTGGTAGATACGCCATAACACCAGTGCTACAGAACATAGTGTAGACTTAAGGTGCCCCCGTGGCATGAGAATCAACCGACGAGGGGTTATTGTGTTCTCTGCTACAAAAGCGGCTAGCTCTTTGTGGCAATCGCCGAACTGACTGGTGCCACCCTTGAAGTTAATCAAGTCCAAGAACGCCCAAAAGTCGGTAACAGCCGCAACTTTTAGGCGATGATGTAGTGCGCGGTCTTTACTTGATAGTGTTACCATTGTGTTCTTTGAGTTCTTTTAGTTCGTCTTCATCTTTCTTGATACGTGCGCGCGTACCTGATGGAACTTCCGCGCCAAAGAAGCCACCAGTGGCTGTTATTGCCATGGTCATAAATGCGCCGCGATGTTCTTTATCAATGACCGCTACGCTTAACGCGCCGCCGATACAAAGCAACACAACGAATGACTTAAGCTCCAACTTGGTAACAAAGAATTTGAGGAATTGGTTCACGGGGGCATCTCCTGTTTAAGAAAGTAGACATATAGGAAGGTTGAACACCCTATACGTCTACAACTTAGCTAGTCATCGTCATCAGTTTCTCGCACACTCTGTAGCGCCCAATACGCGCCTAGAGAGGTAGTAGCGATAGACATGAATTGCCGTCTTTGAAGCGGGTCTACGACTGCTAAACCGAGACTACCCACAAGTGTAACCAACACTATAATACTGAGCAACCTATGTCTAGAGGGATAGAACACTTATGCCCCCTGTGTAAGTGGACACAACGACCATTAGCTACATGATACCCTTGTTGACGTTGTAACCAGTCGGTAGCGCGTTAGTACCGAACACAGATGCCCTACCCGCTGTGTTCTTAGCGCGTCGCTCTGACAACACCCCATATGACCTACTGGCATTCTTGACGTTACGGGACTGTGCCTGTTGCGCGATGGCATCCTCACGGTTAGCCGCGTCTTGAACACCCTTAAGTTGTAGAGCCTGTTGCGCCTCAAGCTCTTTCAGGTATGCTTCTTGTTGCGCTTTGGACTCTTGAAGGGCTTGCTGTTGAGCTTGGTACACCCCTAACATAGAGTTGAACTGCTCCGATTGCTGCGCCGTCTGCTGTTGAATCATCTCCTGCTCACGTAGCCGCGCCTCGTCCGCTAGCCGCTGTTGATTAGCCATCGCCGCTAACTGCGCTTGGTCAATGTTAGACGATGAACTACTTTTCTTTTTCTTACTTCCCACCAGTCAGTCCCCCATGCTTCTTTTTGTTGATGCCCACTAGCTTAGTCGTCCTGGAATCAGTGTTACGAGACGCTGATACACCACTTTTCTTATGTGTAACTTTAGGGTTAGGTGTTGGTTCAATCAAGGTCTACCTCCTCCACTACTGACTTAGCTTTAGACACTAGCCTAGATGCGGGTTTAGTCGTGACTTCGCTGTTCTTCTTCTTCGCTGCTCGTGCAGTTTTGATTGCCGCTTGGTTTACTCGCTTGTCCTCAATCACCTGTTGCGCAGCGAGTGTTTCTTTACCCGCCTGTACCTGAGCGTTCTGGTTCTCCACGAACTTAGAGGGGAACACAATACCAATCTCCTCTCCTACACCACTCATGTGTTTGTTCATCACAGCGATACGCTCACGCCGCTCTCGAATCTCTTCTTCTTCACCAGTGATTACAACAGTGGCTTCTTTGAACTGCTTCTCGATTGCCGCTTTAACTTTATCGGCTTCACCCTGAACAGAGATGTTGCGCTCAAGCGTGTCCTTCCGCTCAGCCATGATTTTGTTCAGTGCAGATACATCCTCTTCGTTCTTCTCAAACTGTGTCGTCATAGTACCCTCTAGTTTTGTGTAAAGAAATGTGCCCAGACACCGTTCTCATCGCATAGTCGGTTGAACGTAGCGATGGTTAAATCGTAGCCACTGCCCGTGTTGTTAGTCTTGTAGCCAGTGCTGAACCATTCCCCATAGGGGTCATGCAAGTGTACGTGTGTAGCGGAGTACCCAACTAACACCACAATATGCCCAACGCGGGTAAAGTAACCGTGAACAATAACAGGGTTTCCATTGTCTATAGAATCTCGAATATCTTGGAGTGTGGCGTGTGGGTTGAACACACCCACAACCGAAGGGGATAGCTTAGCGCCGTAGACGTTAGCAATCAGTTCAATGTCGGAAGGGCTACCACGGTTCAATCGCTTTGCTTTCTGGTAGGTCGATAGTTGGTCTTCAAGCTGACCCCGACCATTCCCTTTAAGACCGTAGAACGACAACACCATAGCAAGAGATGTCATGTTACAGGTGTCATACGGGTCGGTAAGGTTATCAAGCTGACCAAACAGCGGTACGTTTTTGACAAGTTTCATAGGTGGTGTGGTGTAGTGGGTACACAACTTACTAGCTGTGAGTAGTGTGTTTTGAAAGGTGAGCTATAAGAAATTATGAGGATTACTAATCAAGCCGAAGGCGCGTGAGCGAAGCTCACTCGTCGAAACGAAGCGTACTCGCGAGATTGAGACAGTAGGCAGGGCGGCGAACCTAAACCGCAGTCACGGGGGTTATATGATAGTTGGATTGCGCGTCGGCTTCATTCTGCTCCAGTTATGGTTGTGTTGGGTAGCCCTAGGTTTTTAGGGTTATTTTTTTTTTGGGTTACAGTTTTTGAGTGTGTCATATATACACTCACGCACGGAAGTCCCCCTATCTTCTTTTCCGAATCACCTGTACTATAGTTCATTGGTACTATAGTTCGTTTGTTCTAACCACTAATCCATCGCTCGATGGTTATATAACTATGGAGTGATGGATGAAAAGCTGGGGGTAGGTAGACTTATGGCTAATGGTCTTATCAGAAGTAAACAACCATACCAATCCATCACGGTCAGCATCAGCCAGCACGGTCAGCATCCAGCATCAACGGTAAGGGAGAAGCCGAACACAATCCTTATATACATAGAGCGATTCCCTTCTCTCTCAGCTAATTGGCGAATATGTTGACAAACTCAAAAGGACTGTGTTAGTCTTTAAGGGTGAAAGAAAATAGGTTACCCACTTCACCGACCTCGAAAACTATTTCCTTGACATCCAGAACAGAATCGAATAGACTGATTACATCGACCAAATCACAACACTACTAAGGAACCCATCAAATGAACTACTCCATCGTTTCAGCTTCCCACCGAATCAACTCCTACTTAAGAAGTGGAGAACTCCAAGACATCTCCTCTACTCTCTACTCCGTTGCTTGTGTCTCTATCGGCTACACCATCGCAATCTGCTACGTCCTCACCATGTGGGCAATCGATACACTCCTAACCCCACACTTCGATAACTCATGGAGTCCCGAAGAATGGGAGCTAAGCCCAACCCACACCGCCGCTGAACCAATCAAAGTCACTCCTGAACCAATCGTCGCTAAGCGCTTGACTGAATGCCTCGAATCCACGATTGAGACCGCAAAGAAGGTACGTAAACCTGAGTCCTTCAAACTAGCCACTACTCCACGCAATCAACGATTTACGCACGACCAAATCGTAGCGGTAGGACTGGAACTCTGCGACCTGCCCGACAAACGCACCTACTAACCAAAGAACGACTAGCGGGGGGACTAAGCTAGGTCGGTACTCCGACTGCTCGTCTGTACTCAGACTGCTCCACACTGCCCACACTGCCCAATCACAACACCTATACTAGGACTCACACCATGACCGCACCTAACGACAAGTACAATCAGCCAATCATCATCTATGAGGCATACCACGACCTAGCTTTCTCCACAGTTGGGGAAGAAGGAGAAAAAACCTACAGTATGTACAGCACTAGAACAGGGGCATACTTAGGCTTTATCGCGCAATGGAAGAACGATACCTATATGGCATGGGGAACCCCACACCAATCATATTGTGACAAGCTAAAGCGTCCAGTTTCCACGCTACATTCTGCGGTTATGGCATTCAAAAACCTATAAGGACTCACGAACATGAACGGATACACCGACGAAACTTTCGATGCTTGGTACGAAAGGCTGACCGACCTTGAACGCTACGACTATGACACTGCTGACTACGCTGACACTGCAACACCATACAAGGAACCCCACACCATGCTAACCATACACGAACAACTGCCACACCTAAGCACAGTTACATCCGGGCTAGGCGACGAGCAAATCATCACGGTCTATTCAACCGAAAGCGGTGAATCATTAGGGTACATCGTCGTTTATAAGCACGTTTTTAAGAGTGAGAAGGGAGCTTATCACTGCTACGATAGGGCACATAGCAGGTTAGGGAAGAACGCAGTCAAGACTCTGCTGTCTGCACTAAAACGATTCAACTAAGGCAATAGCGGGGTCACTAAGCTATTGCTTGACATCCCATCAAAGAACGATTAGAATTGTAGCATCGACTGACCCAATCACCCCACCATAGGACTCACACCATGACTAAGCCTAACTCGATGATGGTATTCACACTTAACAACAGTCACCCCTACGGTACTGGTTTCTATGCGCGCAGCATTACCGACAGTGCAGCATACGGTCAAACACCAACAGGTAAGCAACTTCTCTGCATCATGCAGCATTACCGCTCGTTAGGGTATGATGCCATCGCAATTGGTAACGGCTCGATGGATGCTCTAACCTACACCGATACACCTTCAGTCAACGTGTACGATAACACCAAACACAAGTACGTATAAGCCACAACACACCATACTATAGGACTCGCACAATCATGGTTAAGCTCACCTTTAAGAAAGTTAAAGTCCTGTTCAATCAAGAACTGTATCTAAACACAGACATAGCAGAACAAGTACCGTCAACACCGGGCATAGTGTTGGTCACGGTAGGGAACAGAGTCGAGGTATGCGATAGCTCCCTTGACCTACCCTCTCTAGTGTCACGCACAATCAACAGTCTGAGATACTGTATGGCTTATGAGCCTAGAGTTTTCATTGTCAGCACAGAAGACCAATCAGAATTGCATTCATCCCTCATCACTGATGGTGTAATGTCGCTAGTGCTACCACAGTCTGAGATTAAAAGACCGTAACCAACCAACCACACATAGGAACCCTAACAATTATGCAACCACTAACGACCCCAGCCACACAGATTATCGTAGACCGTGCCATCGAGGCGATAACCCGTACTAAACTGTCCTTCGAGGGGCAGATGGCGATTGACGATGCTGTCACCGAAATAGCTGAGCTGCGTGGATGGAGCAGGAAACAAGCCGCAACCATCCTGCACGTAATGGCTTGGCGCAACCAATAGTAACTGAACACCGACCAACCACAACCACACATAGGAAACTAAACCAATGACAACCACAAACGAATACGTTAACTACATCGACTCGCTGGAAGACTACGCTACTGCACAGAAGGACTTCACCATACACACAACCCTGTTCACATCCCTTCCAACGCCTACCAATGCCGCTCACCTAGCAACGCAGCAAGCACGACTAATCAACGCTTACAACGCCGTTAACGCGCGGCTAGCAGAGTTCAACCAACTGCTAAACAACTAACCACACCTAGCGGGGGGACTAAGCTAGGTCGGTACTCAGACTGCTCCACGCCAACAACAACAACAAGGAAACTCAAATGAACTTACTCAAGGTTACTATTCTAACTCTAATGATTGGAGCTACTGCCCTTCCCGCGATGTCTTGGTCACCCTGGCACCGGACAAGTGATAGAGAGAAGTATCGCAACTGTAGAACTTCAATCTACGGATGCCTACCAGAGAGAGTAACACCTACACCTAAGCCTACACCTAAACCTACACCTAAGCCTGCTGTTACACCTAAACCAGTACGCAAGTAGGCAAAGAACGACTAGCGGGGGGACTAAGCTAGTCAGCACCTTCTACACACAGGAACCAACAACACTATGACTAACCTAATTCCTCTTACAGCCTTGGCTATTGAAGTCTTCACTCCTCTACCAGACTACTCCACCTCTAGCACTACCTTCTATGATGGTGTCACATACGTCTACAACACAGCAACCCTGGAACAGATAGGGTTTATAGCAAAGTTACATCACGGTTTAGGTTACGCAGCATACACGCTTGACCGCCTGATAATCGATGCCCCTGTAGACACCTTCACATCTGCTATCAAATTGTTTAACGACTAACACACACACCTAGGAACCCTACAAGGCAACACGATAATGCTAATAGAACTCATTGACCCACAAGACGGAACGGATTGCGCGATGGCAGTCAAACAGATACAGGCATACAGCTTCAACGCTACAGGGTTAGACCCTTACACACTTGAAACCGACGCTAGTCCAGCAGTAGTGGACAGCATCCTCACATCAATGGGCATCACGTTCGCTGAAGTGGAGTACCAGGACAATGACTAAGAAAGTAATCACGGTTGTACCATCAGGTAACACCATCCCAAGAACGTTAGAGCTTCACGCTAAGTCGGTGTCATTCGGAATGCGAGAGGAGCAACGCGTCATGCAGGAGATAGCAACACGCTACCGTACTGGCGTAGTGAAAGGTACAACATACGAGGATAGAAGATTAGACATCGATTGCTACGTAGGGGATGTAGCGGTCAGCATCAAGTCACAACCCATCGCTATGAGTAGCGGTAACTTCGGCTTCGAGCTTGAAGTATTCGACAAAGATACAAAGGCATGGGAACAATCGTGGTACCACACCGGGCAAGCAACAGTCTATGTGATAGCAGTAGGGGATGACCTCTACCACATCCTAAAGTCTAAGCTCGTGGCATACGTAGATGTGTTTGGATGGGATAGTACAAATGAACTAAGTGCTAGGGTCAAGGCTACCCAGGTACACCACCAACACCTCAACTCTAGGTGCGGGCTAGTCCGTATCACCTCACTCCTCAAACATAACGTTGCTCGTTTCATGTAACAGATACGGGCTGGCGCGGCACGGATACCACACTACAACTAGCAGTGTGGTATTTTTCTTTCTCTCTCTCCCCTACTGCACGAGTTATGTAAAGTTATGTAACAATCCGGCACAACACCTCAAATCAATTACAATGGTTAGTATCTTACTCCGTCTTCCATCCCACCCCAACCCCAGCCCCCAAAGAACGATGCGGTACGGCAACCACGTGGTTGTGGAGTTGGGGAAACACATCTTCCGCTTTACTGTTCATCTCTACTACTGTGTCTCTATTAAATAATTAGTCTACGTGTTTATACGCTTGTGCTACTAGAACTGATAGTTATAATGGGGGTATACCCCGTAGAAGGAAGAGGTTAAATGATTCATCTCAACTACAACACACGCCGGATACAAGAGAAGGCTCTAAGAGGTTACTTAAAGCTCACTACTACACTACACATACCTCAGTGTAGGAGAGGAGTATACGCAGTCTTCTACAACGGCTACTGTTTAGGTGTCAACACAACACACGACATGAGAGAAGCGTTAGAGGTAAGAGAGGATACAGTAACTACTAACGTAGAGGTGTTGTTCAGGTACACAACTACACCAGTTGAGGGTGTTACTAATCAACGGAGATTAATAGAAGCAGGTATACTAAGATGTGTGTTAGGAACTGAGTACACACCATCACTGCGGACGTTGAGGATAGAGAGAACCAAAGAGGAAGCATCACTCTACAGACCATTGAGGGTAGAGAGAACAGAAGCAGAAACACTACGCTTCAAAGACCAACGCGCAACCATTAATCATACCTGAAGTTGTGTACTCCACTCCACTTTTCGTAGTGAAGCAGGATACATACAAGAGAGGCAACGAGCTTGTATGTAGACAATGAACACAGAAACAATAGGAGATGTATCATGACTGAAGATAAGAACGTAGATGTTAAGACTAGAGCTAAGGAAGCTGAGGCATACCGCCTACTCAATGAAGCCACGGCTAAAAGGTTTAAGGTGGACATGAAGGACTGCCCGTTTTAGTGTTAGAATAGTAAGAGTAATCTAGGATAACACATCATGTTTTGGATGAAGAGAAGAGAGAAGCTTGAAGAGAATATTAGATTAAGCTTCCTTAAGTTAGAAGAGGATGTGCTTGCTAACAGTACACCATACACTGATGATGATGCGGGTATACTGGCTAGGAAACAAGAAGCTGAACGGTTATTAAAAGAGGTAACATCATGGCTGTAGATAAAGATAAAGAGAAAGAGGTTGTACGTGTAGAGGGTGACACTGACAAGGTCGTGGTAATCCCAAACACCAACCCGCCTATTGTGGTAGTCCCTACCCCCAAGTCACATAGCACAACATACGAACACATCAGGAGGTACGAACAGCCATGCTGACAGCCATACTCGTTGGGTTGATGCTATCACACCATGCACCAACACCACCACCAACACCAACACCACCTATCGTTAAACCAACACCACCACCAGTACCACCTAAGCCTATCACTCCGCCTGTTGACCGACGTTCACCCTATGACCCAAGGTTTTAGTCATGTCCAAAGTATCACCAGAAACAGCACGTCATTACTACACGCACCGGACAGAGGAGAAGGCTGAAGAGTACCGCGCTACTCATGTTGAGAACCAACACCGCTCACGCGAGAAGGCTGATGAACTAGAGGATGCACGGACAGACAGAGAAGGGGCGCGAGAAGGTAAACCACACGGTAACGGACTACCCAAATGACACGGCTACTAACTAACGATGAGATACGCAAGCGCTATCTTCAGACGACGTTCGACAATGAAGTGTTGTTAGACCTACTAAGATTCCGAGGTAGCATTACTGAGTACGAAAGACAAGCTTGTTGGGTACTCCTGTCTGACCTGTGTTATAGCAGGGCAAAGGCACACTACAAGCAAACGCAAGCGACTGGTACGTACACACCTAACAGGTGCAGGAACTGGTTCGAGATGCCCCACACTTTGGATTTTTATGGGAACAGAGGGTATACCAAACACACTGATAGGATGATGCTACTGCTTGAGTTCCTTGAATCACGGTTAGACAAGAGCGTTGGATGGTGTATCGTAGCCTGGAAGAGGCGCTTTATGCAGTTCGAGGAGCTTCTCTATCTGCGTGGTCTAGGTATTCATATACCAGTAGAGCGCGTACAGTCTAAGGAAGTTAGGGGTTCTATCCTATTCGGTAGGCTGATACGTGTGTCAGGGGTCAGCTTTGAGCCAGTGTACAACCGTGTGCTACGTGCTTGGACAGAAGAGCAGGAGTTAATGGGAAACACCATCACACCTAGGAGACTGCAAGGTTTTGTGAAGAGATGGCAAGCATACGATATGATGATGAGAGTTACGAAGTACAGCAAATCATTTGAGGTTCTACATGAAGGCAACCAAGTTTAGTGAGCAGTCCTTTGTACCACATGGTTATGTCAGAGTACACTTCCTAGGTTTAGATAGGTGTAGCCCGGTCAGTTGGGCTACGTGGTTAATGGGTAAGCTGCATTCTTTTGATATGCGCTTTGTCCACTGTGCCTTGCAGACAGATACCTTCTTCATTCATGCTACCTATGATGGCATTGAGTTCTTAGATAAGTATGATTGGGGTGTTCTTAGTAACCATAGGAGTGTGTTCGTCGATGTCCCAGCATACGTTGTAGTACCTGATGAGTATAACCGCGTAACCTATGGTGCTGTGTATAGAGCAGGTCGTGGTTTACCGCGTGAGTTTGATGACATGACTTGTGTTAGTTTCGTGCTGGATATGTTGGGGTATGAGAACCTCAAGTTAATCGTCACACCCGTAGACTTGTACACATGGTTAGATGATTCCGATTTAATGTTTGACAGATTTGATAAGGGGTATTATGATGGGTTCAGTTACCTAAAAGATTAAACACATGAAGACTTGCACAACTTGCAACACCATTAAAGACATCAAAGACTTCTACCAGTACTGCCTTCAAGGTGTACCAGGTGCTGTGTTCGACACTTGCATCCCGTGTATCCTGAAGTATGACGGGTTCTATGATGCTTACAATGCAGAAGCAGAAGGTACACGGCATGGGTAAGTTCATCTGCCATAGTCCCTGCCCTGAGTGCGGGAGCAGGGACAATGTGTCAGTGTGGGATGATGGCGCAAAGTGTATGAGTTGTGCCTTCCAAACATTCGACACTGGTGTACTAGAGACGTTGGTTGAACACGCGGTGAAGTCAAGTAGCAAAGGAAAAGGTAAAGGAAACAGAATGACATATGAACCTGTTAACCTGAGAGCAATTGCTAAGGTGTGGAGAGGGATAACACCATCAACCTTTGCCAAGTATGGTGTTGGTTTGGATACAGATAACAACGTACACTTTCCATATTACCTAGAGGGGTTACACGTTGGGTCTAAGGTACGCAGTGGGGTAGCTAAAGAGTTTTGGTTTTCTGGTGAGTCTACTGGTGTGCAACTCTTTGGTATGCAAGCTGCGAATGGTGACCGACGTATCATCGTAACAGAAGGTGAGATAGACGCTCTCTCTGCTGCACAGATGACAGGCTACGCCGCTGTGTCTATTCCTTTCGGTGCTGACAGCGCAGCTAAGCACATCAAGCACACGCTACGGTGGCTAGAATCGTTCGGAGAGATTGTTCTATGCTTTGACATGGACACGCCCGGACGTGCCGCGCAAGAGTCGTGTGTTGCGCTACTAGACAAGACCAAAGTTAAGGTGATGGTGTTGCCGACAGGGTTCAAAGACCCTAACGATATGCTCAAAGCTGGAAAGGAACAGGAGTTTAAGACAGCATACTTTAGTGCGCAGTCCTTCACCCCTACTGGCATCATCAGCACCGAGGATGTTATCGAGCGGACAGTTTCATTCTTGATGGACAAGTCAGCACGTCACGGTAAGCCGACAGGGTATGATGGACTAGACAAACTGATAGGTGGGTGGAGAGCAGGAGAGGTAACAACCATTGTTGCGGGTACAGGCATTGGCAAGAGCAGCATCACTCGCGCTCTCTGCTACAAACAGATTATGTTGGGAGTAAAGACTTTGTATATCCCGTTGGAGGATATGCTAGAGCAGGCTACGTCTCGCTTCCTTGAGATGCACACGTCATCATCACTTGTTAAGTCCAATGACACACCTAACGAGGCGGTCATGCGCCAAGGTTTGTTTGAGGTGTTGGAGAACCTCACACTATTTGACCAGTCAGGCGCTATTAGTGTAGATGATTTAGTATCCTCCATTGGCTATGCCGTGCGCAAAGATGGCATCGAGTTCGTAGCGCTTGACCATATCAGCGCCATGACTAGCAACCGAGACACAGACGAGAGGAGAGCATTAGACAATGCTATCCAAGCGCTTAAGCTGAGGGTTGCCAAAGACCTTAAGTGTGCTGTGTTGGTTGTGTCTCACATATCCCGTGACTCGTCGGACAAAGAGGACAACAAGCCAACACTAGCACGGGTCAAAGGTGCATCATCCATCGCGCAATACTCTGATGCTGTGTTAGGATTAGAACGTGAGCGGAAGGAACAGTTGACTACATTCCGAACGCTAAAGGCTAGCAGATTATGGGGTGTGTTTGGAGAGTTCAGTGTTAAGTGGGATGAAGGAACCCAACAGTTCATCGAAGAAGTTGAGTTCGATACACAATTATTAGATGAGGGTCAAGCTCCACATGGTGAGGAAAGCAAGGGCACAGTTGGAGATGGTGCAGGGGAAGAGGTTCAGGAGTCCACACGAGCAAGAGGTTTGGAACACGAACCTACTGAGTGCGAAGGGGGTACTGTACGAAGCAGTCAAGACATCTTACATACTGAAGAAGACTTACAACCCAGACCTACTGCTACCCAACGGGATACTGGTGGAGTTGAAGGGGTTGCTATCGAAGGAGAACAGAACGACAATACTAGCAGCAAAAGACCAACACAAAAACTATCCCCTCGTGTTGCTCTTCCGCAGTAACGATAAGATTATCCGGTCGAAGAGTACCTATGGGATGTGGTGTGAGAGACATGACATACCCTATGCTATCGGTGTCACCATTCCACATGAATGGATAGACCCCACCAGTTCATACAAAAGTGTGCTAGAGTTATGGAAGTTAAACAAAAGGAGATGGCTATGAACAACGAAGAACTACTAGACTTCTTACAGCTTGTTCGACCTAGCACAACAGAGGAGAAGTCTAAACCACAGAAAAATTTGATGTGGTGTATTGAGGAGAACACTAACCTTGTCAAACTCCTCGATAACCAACAAGACGAGATTGATAAACTAACAATGGAGAAACACAATGATGCCACTTGAAAGTGTACTCGATAGCCTGTTGCGTTACGTTGGTCTTGTCCGTCTCAGTGAGCATATCTGGGAAACTGAGAAGTGCCACCAAGAGCACAGCAAAGCATTGAACAAGCTTTACTTTCAGAGTAGAGGTATCGAATTACTGCGAGAAGTGGAACAACTACAAGCCGATAAGATTGCTCACCTTGAGGCAGTCATCACTGAGGTTCGTGGTGTTGTGTCTCCCTCTTTAATTCCAATGACCACTGTGTCTGGTTTCGTACAACCTAACTAGAAACAAGAATGCACAACACCACACCTTGCGTAGTAGACATAGAAACATTCGACCTAACTGGTAAAAAGATATGGTGTTGTGGTTTCGCTACTGATGCTAGGTCGTGGTGTGTTGAATGGGATGACGCTAGCACACCCTCATACATTGAGGAGCTAGCTGAAACCTATACGCTTGTGTTCCATAACGCGAAGTTTGATGTTCGTATTTTGAGAGAGCATGATACCGATATTAAAGTAGGGTCATATTCCGATACGATGATTATGTCTTACGTTTGGAACACAAGGCGTTTAGGTGGGCACGGTCTAGAATCATGGGGTGACGAGCTTGGCTACCCTAAGATGGATTACAGGAAGGCGTGTATTGGCGCTGGACTACTAGACCCTAAATCACCACGCGGTGCTGAGCATCGCCTACCATATGACAACTTAAAGCGTGACTACTGTATCCGTGACTGTGAGGTTACGCTCAAGCTCTGGCACAAACTGATGTTCTTGTTCAGCGGAGACAGCAAAGCAACCAAGCTTCTGTTAGAGGTTGAACTCCCAATGATTGATGCAATTATTGAGATGGAAACCACCGGGTTCTACGTTGATAAGGTTGCCAGTCTTGGGATGTTGGACACACTGACCACAAGCTGCGACGACCTACGCGCAACGATGAAAGACATCATCCCATTTGTACCGGGTAAGGAAGTGATATACAAGTCTGGTTTTGTACGTCGAAAGATAGCCACAGTAGTAGAGCAGACAGGCACAACTAAAGACGGTAAGCCCAAGACCCGCAAAGTTGATACGTTCAACACAACGTATGACCACTGCACACTGATAGAATTCAATCCTAACAGTGGGGCGCAAGTAGCCAGCTCCCTCACATCATTGTATGGGTGGGTTCCAAGCAAGCTCACACCATCAGGGGCACCATGCACAGATGCAGACACACTAGGCAGTCTAACAGACTACCCGCTAGCCGTCGCTCTGTGCGAGTACAGCACCATTAACAAGATGCACGGTATGACTACTGGGTATCTAGAGTTCCTTGGAGAAGGCAGACGGTTGTTCTCGTCGTTCAACCAGTGCGTAACTAAGACGGGTAGGCTAAGTTCCAGTAACCCTAACGTGCAGAACATACCCGCTAATGGGGTGTGGGGTGACCGTATGCGTTCACTGTTCACCAGTCCGGGTGATGGTTGGAAGATGGTAGGTTGTGACCTATCTAACATTGAGGGTCGGGTGCTAGCCCATTACCTTAGTCTGGTGTGTAAAGAGAATCGTATGACTGACACGTTTGCTGCTGGGGTAGACTTTCATCAGGCAAACGCTGACGCTTGGGGACTACCAAGACAGCAGGCTAAGACTGGGTTGTATGCTCTACTGTATGGCGCGGGTGCCGCTAGTGTTGGTAAAGGTGATGCAGTTAAAGGACAGGCGATTATGGATAGCATCTATGAGGGGATGCCTGCAATCAAGACACTAAAGGAAATGGTGTGGAAGAGGTGTGCTGATAACAATGGTTTGATATATGATGCTTTCGGCAGGCGGTTGAACTACCCAGAGATTAACGAGTCGGGCGCTACTGAAGCCGCGCTACGTGTTGAGGACAGGGAAGGCAAGACCGTTAAACAGGTGGCTAAAGGGTTCATGGCTCAGGCTAAGAGACAAGTGTTCAACGCTCTGCTACAGGGGACAGCGGCATCTGTTCTAAAGAAGATTGTGTTACTGGTTGCACTGTACCAGGATGAGTACAACGCCCATCTGTGCGCTAACGTGCATGATGAAGCGCTATACTACACACCAGTGGGGCAGACTGAAGAGTTCGCGGCACGAGTAACTAAAACATTTAGCACCCCATTATTATCAAACTGCCCTATAATGGGAGTAGCAAAGATAGGAGATAACTGGCATGAAATCCACTAGGTTTAACATTAGCGATGCATTACGTGGTTCAGTTGAAGAGGTAGCGCGTAAGTCAATTGAGTTAGTTGACAACATCCCTTATGGTGTGTCAGACTCAAGAGAAGTTCTAGCCAAAATCGTGGCACAACTACCAGACGATGCTGAAGATTACCGAGATACGTTGCTCACAATTGCATCATTCTGTGTTACAATGGTAGCAATGGAAGACTTGAAAGAAGCAAACACTCACATAGCAAAAGGAAACACCAACAATGCTTAACATTAAACCTCCCTTCAAATGCGGCGAACCGGGTGAGATGAACGACGCGCAAGAGTACACCATTGAGGGGATTCTTGAGGATGTGTTTGAAGAGCGCCGCGCTCAACTACGCAAGTGGGGTGAGCAGACACATACCCCCGCTGAATGGTACACAATATTGGGTGAAGAGTTCGGGGAGATTGGTCATGCTATTAACGAGGGTGACCTTCCTAATTATCGTGAGGAGTTGGTTCAGACCGCCGCTGTTTGTATTGCTATGGTTGAGTCCATCGACCGTCAAAGTGCTAGAGGTTGGCTATGAGCAACTGTGCGTGTGGTGAGTTACAAGAAGATTGTGCATACCCAAACTGTGATTCAGGAGATAAAGAAAAGAAATGCCAAAAGATAAACCGCGTGTTACTATTGACACAGACAGCCCAAACAAGACAGCGATAATTAGAACACTTGTAGCAAAGGAAAAAGAAAGCAATGGTAACGACAACAAAAACCCTGAGTCAAAGAATTGAGTCTGCTCGTAAGACCTTCAAACCGATTATTAAAGACAGGGAGAACTCGTTCTTTAAGAACAAGTATGCTACTATCGACGCTGTAATAGATGCAATTCAATTGGCGCTATCTTCTGAAGGTGTTCGTATTTCCAGTATCCCTCAACTTAAAGATGGTGTGTTTGTTCTATCAGTTAGGTTGGTTAACATTGAGACTGAAGAGTTTGAAGAGTCCATCATGCCGTTGACAATGGGTAAACCTCAAGAGCAGGGCATCGCTATCACATACGCTCGTCGGTACGCTATCACATCAATGCTTAACTTGTGTACTGAGGATGACAATGACGGCAACCTACCCGCTGTAGCCGAAGTTAAGACCGAGCGCAAACGTGAGAGAGCTGCTCAACCAGTGGTCATGACATCAGAAGAAAGCTCTACCCCGTGGTAAGCCCGTACACTCCATATCTGTTCATTACAACATTCAAAAAGGAACCACACATAATGGAATACTCGAACGAAAACAAGGGCGCGCTGTTCACTCCTAAGTCTGACAATGCACCGTGTGACCTATCGGGCAAGGCGGACATCAACGGTGTTAACTTCTACGCTGACTACTGCAAGTCTAACGGTCGCTCTCGTGGTGTCCTGATTCTGAAGGGGAAGAAAAACCAGTACGCTGTCATGCTACGCCCATCAACCAAGGGCAAGGCTATCATGTTCGGTAACGTGTCCATTGATGGTGTTGACTGGATGGTGTCAGTTTTTCAGAACGAACCTAAGAGTGAACTGTCGCCTAAGTTGTCCCTGTCCTTCTTCCAAAAGACTGGGGTATCTGAAGTGGGAGCAGTCGATGCTAAAGATTCACCTTTTTAACTAAAATGGAAACTTGCCTCAATAGTTTTGATGAGGACGTAGCCATAGACGTTGGCTACGTCGTGGTTGAAAGAGCAGACCAAGTAGTCATACTAACGTATGGTGCTGTGTCAGTTGAGACGGCGGTTGATGATTACTCTTACGCTACTGGTATACTTGCAGATTGGTTTGCTGAGAGTTACACTGGGTTCGTTCAGACTAGCGCTATTGCTACACGTCTGAACATGCCCAAGACTCACACCTATATAAAGGGCGCAACAGTTATAGCTCTCGCGCCCTTCTACCACGTTGCCACAACTAGAACACTAGAGTATCTGTTAACGGAATGTATTAACCCATTTGTACTAGAGGTTGAACCACATGACTAAGTTAATTGCTGAGCTTGTTGGTAAAGATGTGGAGACCGAGACTAATGAAGCGGGTGGCTCACAGTCTAAACTATCGGCTAGGTTTGATTTGATTCCTGCTGTGCCGTTGTTTGCTGTAGCAGTTGTGCTAGGTGAGGGTGCTAAAAAGTATGGTATCGATAACTGGAAACTCATCTGTACCAATGACCATCTGTCTCACGCACTGGCTCACATCTTTGCTTACCTAGCGGGTGACCGTAGCGATAGCCATCTGTCACACGCAGTCTGCCGTGTTCTGTTTGCCGCATACACATCAACCAAGGAAGACGATGAATACAGCGATTGATTCCATACGCGCACTGTTAAACTCAGAGTCGATGTGTTCTGTGTTACCCACCCCCACAGTTAAAGGTCTAGCGAGTGACTACGGTAAACTTGTAGCCGCTTCAGCACTCAAACAATTCACTGACTACGAAAACGACATGAAGCACGGCGGGTTACGGTTGTCCTCTTTGGGTAAACCTGCTGTGCTACAGGCTATTGAACTCCCTGCTGTACGTGATGAGTTGATAGAGTGTGGTGTGTACCAAGAAGAGGGGGACGTAAGTTCTAGACTACGCGAGTTGTTTCATAGGGGTGACCAATACGAAGCGCTAGTTATGTTTGTGTTGCAACTGCACGGGTACAAGATAATCTCAACGCAAGAGACTGTATCGTTTATGGGAGTACCCGGTCATACAGACGCTATCATTGAGACACCGTCTGGCGACCAACTGCTAATCGAAGTAAAGACAATGAGTGACTATTACTATAATCAGTTCGTCAAGTATCAGAATGATGACAGAGGTTACATAACACAACTAGCCACCTATGCTTACTGCACATCCAAGACACCAGTGTGGGTATGCCTGAACAAGGGCAACCATGAAGTGGCTGTGATTGAACCAGTACCCGAACAACTAGACCGTGCGTTGGAGAGGGCTAGGGTTATCATCCCCATCCTAACCGACAAGATTAGTTGTGTTGACGACATATTCGATAACCTCAAAGCACCGCCCGGTGTGGAGGAGGTGTACCGCAAACACAAAACGGACAAGTTTCTGTTAGCGCAGTCAATCAAGTACAGCCCATACAGGAGTATGTTCTATGAGTTAGTCACAGAACCAAACGGTTACGGTAAGGACACTGAGTACATAATAGATATTAAATAGTGTTCTCAAACTCTACAGCCGTAATAGAAGATACGCATAGCACCTCCCCGTTGGTGTTAACCCCCGCATTACGGAGTTCAATCTTTAGTGTGAACGCATCCGCTGTGCCCGGTGTATATACGCCCATTAACATCGCTGTAACAAAAGTAGCACCACTTAAAAACACTTGACTAATGTCTGTGGTGCCTGCTACCACACGTATAATCGAACCAGTAACAGTTGGCAATACCTGGACACCCGCGATAACAAGAAACGATGTTGTAGCATTGCGTGGTGTGAGAGATGGTGATGTGTACGCTACCACAAACGTAACCAAGGAAGCTGTAGTAAACGATGTGTTCCACTGGAAGTTAGTAACCCTCTTAGCAACACTAGCGACATGACCGAACGCAGTAGATGCTAAGGTTGTGTCGTTAACTGTCTTTGCCGCTGTTGGGTACGTTGTGTTCTGTAGTGCCTTAAGTTCTGCACTGGTTAGGAAACCTCTCACACCTGCTGTTGTCTGTAGTTGTGTAGAGTTTGATGTCGTTGCGGGGGTTGGGGCTGTCGGTACGCCTGTTAGGGTTGGGCTAGCAAGCGGTGCGTACGTAGCAAGAGATGTGTTGATTACTGCATCAGCAGCTATATAAGCCGCAACCACAGATTGTATCTTGTCATACACAGCTTGACGTGTTGGGGCAAAGATAGTGTCTGTTGCCCATGCAATACCATACGCGCTGTTACTTGGTACACCAGTAACATCCCCAATAGACCCGATACCGAACGACTCATACTCAGCGGCACGTCGGGACACGCGGTTAATTTCACGGTTCCACACTGCACTGCTGAACCTCTCACCATACAACACAACGCTAGCAGGGTCAATAGGTGTACGCCGTCTAAGCTGCACGGTAGTCGTGCCGATTGACGAACCGTCATACCTCACTGACACCGCTGACAGTTTTGTAAAAGATGTGTTTGGTTGAACGACAGCACCAAACAGAATAACGAAGTCCTTAAGTAGTGTATCCGGGTCAAGGTTTGCCAGTGTGGTGTCGATAGTCCACCCTGTACCAGACCTTGATTGAATAATAGCAACAGTTAGAAAGCTCATTTTTTGAACGTCTCAATAAATAAATTAATCTTCTCTAAATCTTTCTCACGTTTGCGACGTTGCGATTGTGTCATCGCGCCGCGTTCAGTGAGCCATGTCTTGCTGTCTAGTCTACCAAGTTCAATCTCAGCGGCAAGGGCTTGGGTTGTGATGATGGTATCGGTAAGTTCCTTACGCCTAGGGTTACCCGGTTCCATCTCCTTTACTGCTTTCTCTAGCTTCTTGCTGTAGGTCTTCATGTCAGCCACCGCTTGCTTCAGCTTATCCTCAGTGAACCCCATACCTTTAACAGTGTCAACACTATTAACGGTTACACCTGTGAGGCGTAGTGCTGTCACTAAGGCGTTGTTTGTTAGGTCATCATTAGAAGCATCGTTGTCGCTACGCGCGGCACCTGCCCAGCTTGGCTTAGCTGCGCGTGTGATGTTGCCCCTTCCGTCCTTATCTTCCTTAACCCCAAACTGTTGTAGAGGGTTGAGCTTGTTGAGGTTGGACAAACTGGGTAGTGTGTTCTCAATCAGGTACTTAACCAGTGGCGCGTGTTTACCGGGTATAGGTATACCTACAAAAGATGTCTGCTCCGTGTCATCATTGACTAGAGACTTACCTGTTCTAGGGTCTTTGCGCGTGGCTATTGCGTACAGTGCTTTGATAGAGCCGTACCCCCCAGTCACTAGCCCATCAACGAAAGGTATGGTGTCACTCTTGGGACTCACTTGTTTAAGGTCTTCGTTGTACGAGCCGGGGAACAATCCAAACATCTGACCCAAACCGTTAGCGCCGTCTTCAAAGGAGTTAAGCGCGTCGGCTATAGGGTCGAACGATGTGAACGGCACATGAACAAACTTGTTAGGGTCACCGGATGGGTGCTTAGAGTAGATGTGCCCCTGTCCCTGTTGGTAGTCTTGGAACCCACCTACTGGTGCTTCTTCCCCTGCTTCCCTCACGTCTTGGTTCATCAAACTGTTGATACGTTGGTACGCCATGTACTGTCTGGGGTTTCTCAATACGTGTCGCACCACAGCAGGGGCGTTGCGTGACATATAAGTCCAGAACGGTATGTAGTTCTTGGACAGTAACCTGTCACCTAAACCTGTATTGCTGTAGTCAAAGAAGTAATCCGAGGCATGGGTAACAGCTTCATCAATGTCTGTGAAGTTAACCCGCCTCGTTGCTGTGACGAACTGACCGATTGCATTAAGCCCACCGTCTCTCATCACTGAGCGGTAGTGTGCAAGCTTAGCCATCTGTTCAAGCTGTGAACCTACAGACATCAGGTATCCCGACGCTTCATCTGTCATACGTTCAGCTAACTCAGCACCGTACTGCACAGCATCCCATCTGAGAGAACCGTTACGGATTACAGGGAGTATGCCGCGCCCTTGGATGACAGTACCCCAGTACCCGATTGCTCGTGCCGCATTTCGCGGGTCTAGTGCGTTGAACATCTCGCTAGACTTCTTAGCAATCTCCCCTACAATAGGTGCTGTAGGGGTGGAGATGGCACCACGCTTTACTAACTCAGCCATCAACTCACGCTCTGTAAACTGCCCACCACCGTACACTTTTTTAGTGTTGTCTAGCGCCTCGAACCCTAGCTTCTTGTACTTGATGTAGTCAGCCATAGCGGGTATGATGTTTGCTAGGTTCGTACCAGACATAGCCGAACTGATGAACAACTGGTACACCTGTCTACCTACAAACCCAGTGGTAGCTAGCGCCTGTTTCTTAAACATCCTGTTAGCGTACTGCCATACAGCCGCAAGTGTAGACAACTGTGCCGGGTCAGTGGCTACCTCAAGTATACCCGTATACATATTTGCCACCATTGGGTTGATGTAGATGTCTTCAGCGCCCGGTATGTTCGCGATACCATAGTTCTTGTATACTTCAGGACTGAACTTCACATACTTACCATACAGTTCTGGTTGTGCATTCTTAGCCGCTGCGCTAACACCCCATCCTGTCTCGATAGCATTAGCAAACATAGCCTGAGACATAGCAGACTTACCCATCAACGTCTTGAGTTGGTCAGTGATGACACGGTATGCCAGACGGGGGTCAGTAACTAGCAACTCGTCAATGCCCTTGTATGGTAGTTTGTATCGCTTGACCATGTAGTTGTATAGTGTCTCATTCTGCATGGGGAGTTTGCCCAACACACCACTATCTACTAGAGCATCTAGCGTACTGTCTGTTAGTGTGTTCAGTTCTGTAATCAGTGTTCGTTCATTGGTCAGCAACTTCGATAGTTTCTCTGTTGCCTCGTCACTGATAGACTTGAGTGTTGCTTGCGCCTCAAACAGTGCTACCTCTGTGTCCCCTACTGTACCCAGTTCTTTCTGCCATGATGTAATGCGACTGTTTAGTTTAGTAGACTCACCCGCTAGTTCATCACGCATACGCTGGATGGACTTCATGTTATTAGTTAGAGTGTTGACCTCGTTGGGTTGTGCTTCCTTCAGTGCTGACTTGATGAATGTAAGCGCGTTGTCCGCCTCTACTAACTTTGCCTTGAGTTCTACCGACTTAGCAATTGCTTCAGGTAGGTCAACATCACGCGCCTTGATGATACGGTCAAGCGTCTTCTGTTTAGTGCGTACTGTGTTGCGTAGCTGCTTTGCTGAGCGGTCACCCTCAACGAACCCGAACGCCGACGCGAGAATCAGTTCGTCGTTAACCAGATACTCATGAGTTTTTCTAGACTGCTGAAACGCCGCGCCTAAACCCTTGGCACTAGACTCAAGGTAGCCCCCGTAGGCATCGGCTTTTTCTCTACCTAACCTGAACCTAGCATCGGCAGACAACACACGGTTCATGTAGCCCATGTCTTGGAGTGCAGCTACATCCACACCCGCATTGTTAGCGAATGCCCATAAGTCATCATAGGCATCTGTGACGTTGGCTACTGGTGCGCGTAGAAGCTCTGCGCTTTCACGGGGTATACCGAACGACTCAGATAGTTCATAGAACTTCTCTAGTCTGTGTTCAAGAATACGTTTACCGTTGTCCCCAGATTGTGTCATTCGCATGATACGGTCATGCTGAGACACCTGAACAGCATCACCCCACAGTCTACCAATGTCGGACTGACTAAGGTCTAGGTTGTTGTTCTTTAGGACTAGAACGAACTCTCCATATGCGTTGTCGATAACCTCAGCAGAACCCATCTTAGCCAACACTTCATTAACTGTGCCAGCATAGTAAGGCATGGTTTCCCATAGGTTCTCACCCTTCGCCTTAGCGTTGGTCAGTATGTTGCGTACCTGCTTAACCTGAGATTTGTCACTCAAGAAACTAGGGAACATCCTAGCCATCCACTGCTGGAAGTTCTTAGCACCATCACCGGGTCTAAGGTGTACCTTCGCAGCCATCTCAGACTCCCAACTGTTGCGCCTGATAACCTCAGACAGCATCTCTTGTGTTTCAACAGTACCCGCGAACCTGTTCAGGTCTACCTCAGATGCTAGAGCAATACGTTTCATCAGTTCAAAGTTAACCCGAACTGCATCAGGAATTTCAAGCTCTGACACATCCACCTTAGTGATTACTGGTGGTACTGTTGGTTCAAACGAACACTCAATCTTTTTCATAAACAGCCGGGGTACTCTGTAATATCGATAGCGTCAATCGTGACAGTGTATTCTTTAGCGCCTTCGCTCAATCTACGCTCTGCATCTAATCTCTTCTGTGCTGTAACTGTAGCTTCTAGTGCATCGTCTGCTTCTAACATACGGGTGATAGCGTTGTCCGCTTTGTCTAGTGACCCCTCAACCAGTTCATCAGAACGTGAGAGTAGGTCAGCACCTAGTGCAACCTTAGCGTCTAGTGCCGCAACCGTAGACGTAACATCTAGCGTGATGCCTTGATGGTACAGCGCTTGGTTCATAGCACCCGCAGCTTGTTCTAGTTGTGAACCTGTACCGACTTTCGTCTTAGCTAACTCCGTCACCTTGTCAGTCTTGAACACAACTAATGTGTCACCTTCATCTGTCGTGTGTTTGATAGAATCAAAGCCTAGGTTCTCAAGTCTAGTCTGAACGTTTAACTCAAACTGTCTGAACATATCTTCAGGCATAGTCTCAGTGGGGTTAACCTTAGCGTACGAAGCGGACAGCTTGTTCCATTGGTCTGCAACCTTAGACTTAATTTGTGTACCGTCTTTCATCTTCTTAGTTACAGACAGCCTACGCTTGAATGACTTGATAACTTCCTCGTCAAAGCCAGCTTCCACCGCAGCTTGTGTAAACAAACTCTTAATTTCTGGGGTGCTGTCTAGGTTAGCGTCTAGTGTCTTGGTTACGTTGGGGACTACCTCTCTCACAACACCTATCTCATCTATAGGTGTGTTGTTTAGTGGCACGTTATCTGTGAGCCTAGCCTTAGCTGCATCTGTCGCACGTTCAGGGTTAGTGTGGAAGTAACTACCCAAGCCTAGAGGATTCCGCGTTGGCATCGTGTCAACAGCAGACGGTAGTTGTGGTGTGTCAAACTTCGTACCGTGGTAGAAGGACGAGACATCCCCACCTGCGTATGCGTAACCTGTCTTCAGTGCGCTGTCTGCAATCTCTGCTGTGTTTGCTGCGATGTCATCATTCAGTTTCCTAAGGTCGCCTATAGACTCGCTGATACCCTTTAGTTTATTGGTTGCATTCTCCATAGACTGCACGAGTTTAGACTTCTGAGCGGGTATGGGTACATCCCTAACAACGTCTTCGGGTTGTAGGGCGTTTACCGCTATCTTGGGAGTGTTAGGGGTTGCGGTGGGTAGTGGTACGTCTCTAACAAGGTCGTCTGCTTGTAGTGTGTTTACAAACTTAGCCGCGTCACGCTTCTGTTTTTTGATGTCTCGTTGGTTTCTCTTACTCCCTGTTGGGGCAGGTGTCTCTTGCTTCCACACCTGAATGCGTTGCAGAAGGTCATCTTCATCTGTGTACTTAAGACCAAACTCATCAGCTTGTCTTAGATAGTCAGCTTCCCATTCACCCGTGGCTTTGAGAGCGTCTATCCTGGGAGTGTTAGCAGTTACCTTCTTAGGTGTTTCGTCAACACCACCTAACGCTGGCTTCTTCTTAACACCAAACACTTCTCCTATCTCACCCTTGCCGTAGTCCAGAGCAACCAGAGATTCAATGTTGCGCTTAATCACTGCCTCTTCAGCAAGCCTAGCCGCTAATACCTTAGAGTCTGGTACACCTAATTCTATTAGGGACTGCTCATACAGCGCCGCGCGTTGAAGGTCAGCCTCAACGATAGACTTAGCGGCACCTTTAAGGTTAGTCTCCATACCAGACAGAGCCGTCTCTACTTGCTCGTCTATAGCGTTGATGTCGATGCCGAACTCATCAGCCGTCGTTAATGGTTTGACTACACCTAGCACACGCTCATTGAGTAGACCCTTATCATACGAACCTACGTCCAGCGCAGCGGGTTCAACACGAGGCATCGTGTCAAGCTTAGCCATGTCTGCATCAATGGCTTTGCTAAGTAATACTGATTCTGCTGTGTACGAACGGGCGCGTGTCATCTCTTCAGCAAGAGCAATCTCTGTCTGCTGTACAACCGCCGCTTGTTGTTTTGCCGCTTGCGTGGTGGGCTTCTTGCTGTCTGGGAGTGTTGCCTCAAACTGTTTGTATGGTTTAGTGCCTAGCGCCTGTCTAGCGTACAACTGTTCAAGCTCACTCTCTATATCTTGGGCACGAACGTCAAGGTCTGCTAGGGTGTCAGCATCAACGTCTGGGTCTAGTTCGTTCGCCTGTTCGTAGAGAGAGTTAAGCTCACCCTCTAAATCTGCTACTCTGTTATCTTCAACCAGCGGAGCTACGTTAGGGGTAGAAGGCGCGGCTACCTCGTCTGGTATGCGGTTAATCACAACAGACTCTTGTGCCGCTCCTGACGCTGCTACGGCTTGCTTAGTTTCAACACGCACAACCCCAGTCTTAGCGTACTGCTTAAGCTTATTGACATCAAGCGGGTGCCCTACGTTGGCGTAGATGCTACCATGTACTAACCGTAGGTCGTCTAGTTCGTCACTGGTTATCTTACTTCTACCCTTATGGTGTCCTAAGAACCTAGCAAGCTCTGATAGGTCACTGGTGGTACGTTGAACGAACTCAGCCGTGGATGTGTACACAGCATCACCCGGCTTGAGGTTTTTGATTGACTCATACAGCAGTGATGGGGCAGTAGCGGGTGCGAACGTATCCATAGGGATGACAGGTATCGCGTCATCAACAAGCTTAGCGTTCAGCGGTTCATCTACCGCAGTCACACCCGCAGATACTACACGCTGTGCTTCTGCTATCTCTTTTTGAATCAGAGCCACTTGCTCTTGCAGTAGCGGTTTTTTATTGTAGTTAGGTTTCGCTCTTACCCCGTCTTCTCGAATACGCAACCGTGTGATTGCGCGTTCTGCTTCTTCAACAGCGTCGCTACCCTTCTTGATTACACCCGTCTCAGGGTTAACTACGATAGCCTTTACTCGTTCAGCTTCCGCTAGGATAGCAGGACTAGCTGCGGGGTCACGTAACAGACGTGCTGAAGCGTCACTTATCTCCCCCGCTTCTACTTCCTTGCTAATAACTTTAAGCGATGCTACCATTGGGGAATCAACTGGTTCACCACGCGCCGCCCTTGCAGCTAGCACCTGCGCTAAGTTACTTGACGGTTTGGTTGATACAACCTTACCAGTAGATTTTGGAGGTGTTGACAAAGACGGGGGTGACTGTGTTAGTGTTGTGTTATCAGGAAACTGCTCGTCAATTAAATCTGCTATACGTTCGGACTGCTCACCATTTGCAGCATTGAACTTAGCAAGCTCTTCCGGTGTTTGGTACTTGTTACCAACACGGTCAGCTTCATTAAACAAGTCATCTAAAGGATTAACCGACAATGAAGAATCTACTGGTAAATTTGGCGGTGGTGTTTGTTGTGTTACATTCGGTTGCCCCTGTAGCAAAGGGCTACTACCGGGTACTACAGGGTCTACCTTTCCAGGAGGTTCAGGTATTCCCGTCGAAGACAACCCCGTATACTGAGGAAGAGGAGCCTGTTGACGAGCGCCAGTGCCGCTACTGCTAGGGTCAATGGCTTTAGGTAGTAACTCTGGTAGAGTTATGGGGACTTCGTAGTCTTTAAGTTGCAGGTCTGGTAGGGGTGCATCTGGTTCTAGTTTGGGTAGCGCAATCCCTTGTAGTGGTGTACCTACAGCACCTTTAGGGTACAGTTGTTCTAGTTTTGTGCCCATTAACTCCACACCTTTCTCACCTTTAGGTAGCAAATCTGGGAGCTTGCTAGCGTTAGTCAGTGGGTTAGGGTCTAAGTCAAGCATAGGCTTGTTGCGGAACAGTTGAGGAACCACCTGACCTAGTAGTTCTTCTCCAAACACAACCTGCGGTACTGCTGTAGGTCTTCGCGATGCAATGTTAAACACCTTAGACCCACCGTCTTTCACTATAGACTGTAGTTCTGGTAGAGGTGGGAGTAGGTTAACCTTCCCCCTAAGCTCAGGCAAAGGTGGTGTAGGTTGTAGTGATGTGATACGGGGGCGTAGGTCGCTTAGCACCTTCTTATCTGTGAGCGGTGGTAGCGCAACACCTAACAAAGGGGTGCCATCTTTTACTGGTTCACTGAACTTAGACTCTAGTTTGGGTAACGGTACAGCCTCACCTAGTTTAGCAAACTCATTGTTACGGATGATTGAAGCCGCAACTTCAGCGGACGTGCTAGTCCTAACACTTCTAACATCAGTACCCGAACCACTTGGTTTGATAGGCTTGGTAGGTGTTGGTATTTGTACTGGTACTGGTGGAGTACCCTTTGGGTTTTTACGCGCTTCTACACGTGCTTTAGTTGCAGCTTTCCGCGCTGACTTTAGAATCTCTTCAGTTGTCTTGGGTCTAACGATGTCAATCAGTGGGTTATCTAAACCCTTGATTGCTGAGCGCATTACCTCACTGGCTCTTGACGGGCGCAAAGACTTTATCGCTGTGTCTTTGGCAGTCTTCACTGCTCCTTTGCGTAAACCAGAGACAGCGGCTTTGCGTAGCGCGTTGAACGGGTTAACATCTGTTATGACCTCTAACGCCATACCACCAGCAAACGCACCCCAGAAATCGCCACCCTTTTTATCTTTACCCGTAACGTTCAGTGGGCTACCGGGGTCAACAAAACTAAATGACTTACCCCCAAGACCTTGCCCAAGACCATTCCATTGCCACGGCTCACCTTTCTTTGCTCTCTCTTGGTTTAGTCTGATGTCTTGGATAGTACCCCTAACGACAGCGTTTCCTCCGAGCAGGTTGTCCATACCGTAGTTCAGCGCACCGACTAAACCAGTACCGTAATCCCCGAACGTAGCTTTACCAAGGTTTGTACGTTCGTTAGTAGGAGCTAACCCCTGAAGCACGGCACTCTCGTTAGGAGCTAGCGGTCGCTTATCAAAGTCAAACGCACCTTTCAAACCTTTATTGTAGGTTTCCTTCTTGCGCGGACTGAAGTCACCACTGGCTAGCTTCTTAGCATCTGCTACTGTATCTTCAACAGCGGCAGAACCCAACCTCCCAACGAAACCCGCTAGACCACCTAGTTGTTCTAGTACGTTCCAACCACCCTTCTTACCACCCCCTAACGCGCCCGGTGTACCGTCCACAACGTTCTGCGTAGGGTCAATGTTAAACCCCCTGTCATTCAGCTTCTTCTTC
>Ga0163147_10001790_pt1 | contig 31882 bp, 30 predicted proteins | sample OliLakLV19MP6G1_FD_148597 | JGI IMG/M metagenome (GOLD analysis project Ga0163147, IMG submission 148597) | Freshwater microbial mat bacterial communities from Lake Vanda, McMurdo Dry Valleys, Antarctica- Oligotrophic Lake LV.19.MP6.G1 | ecosystem: Environmental > Aquatic > Freshwater > Lake >...
ATAAGGTCTTCGGTTGCTCCAAGACCCATATAGAATTTGTATATGGATAAAGGTATAAAAAAATGGTTTGGGAAAAACCTTGGAGAGCTTTTGGCTTCCAAAATAAGCTTTGTCTATAAAGATTTTGATAGTGCTGCCTATGTGAAAGCAATTTCTGAGCAAATTGATGGCCTTAGTTATACCCAGCGAATAGAACTACATGCTGATATTCTAAAAGATTTCTTGCCAAAAAAGTACAGTGAATCTGCCCAAATAGTTGCTAAGATCCTCGGGGATGAAAATCTTAATGAAACGGGTATGTTTACGCACTATTACTGGATAATGCCAATAGGAAAATTTGTTGAAAAGTATGGGATTGATAGCTACGACATATCACTTCAAGTCATCCAGGAAATAACAAAACGTAACACGGGGGAGTATGCTATTCGTCCATATATACGAAAATATCCTCAAAAGACTATCAGAAAAATGAAAGAATGGTCAAAATCAGGTAATTTTCATCTTCGGAGATTGGCATCTGAGGGTCTGAGACCAAAATTGCCATGGTCAAAAAAACTTGATACATTCATTGAAAATCCGAAACCTGTCTTTGCCATATTGGACAATCTTATGGAAGAAGATGTTAAATTTGTGCAAAAGTCAGTTGCAAACAATATTAGAGATTATTTGAAGGTAAATCAAAAAGCAGCGATAAAATTCATTCGTAAACACAGTAGCTCAGAAAATAAAAACACCCAGTGGATTCTTAAGCACGCAATGAGACAAATGTGAGTAAATATCTGTAGTTATAACGACGCACGGGTTCCAGACCTAGGTGCTTCGCCAAAAATCGAAATAGTTTCGAACTTTGTCCAACAAACTCCGCCAAAAGTTTCCGGTTGCTCCAAGACCCGTCTACTATGCTCGTAGCCCTATCTGGCTTGCTAAAAAAGAGCAGGAAACCTTCAGCACCCAAAGATGGCCTGTAATGTTGAAATCCCTGAAATAACCCTCAGGGTATTTGCACTCGGTTCTAAGCTTTGGGAGAAATGCGCTACTTTTAACCCTAATTTTGTGGATAATCTCGTTCGAATTCTACTCAAGTGATCTGTTTGGGTAGAAATTAATGTCCAGATTCAGCGGAACATCAATCAACATCGAAACACAAATCTTTTCCAGAGACGACAAATTATTACGGAATTTCTAAGACAAAAACGAAGCTTGGATACAAACGCAAAATTTCACTTACCCCCGAAAGTCAACAACAATTTTATTTCTTACAAAGAGACTAGTTTATCTTAATTTTCCAGGGCGCCACATTTATTTCCAATAAGGCTTCTGCAATAGTTTGAAGTCCGGAATTGTAGTCATTCAACTCTTCTTTTTTTTCAGGATCGCTGAGAAGATCAAATCTATCCTGATTCGTCACCTTTAGGCTAAGTAAAAGCCTTCTATTTGTTTCAATGAAGGCTAACGCTTCATCTTCACTCATCTGTTTAAAAATCCCCCCAAGACGAATTCTTTCCTCCACCACCAACCCAACACCACTTTCATTACTTTTTCCTTCGTCTACCCGATCACTGTAAAATGGTCTAAGGCTGTTAGCTCTTTCTATGGGAGTTTCTCTTTCAGCAATTTTGGCAAGGCCTGCCACAAGAAAACGGAAATTGTCAGCGAATGTGCTTTCTGGTTTAAAAGTTAGAGCACCTTCAATGGCTGTTTTAACTACTTCTGGGGTAAATTTTGGGCGCTCTTTTGACATAGTAGGTCAATTATATCATTGTTTCTTTTTAATATGTCACTCCCTTCATAAAGACCAGATTCTGGGAAGTTTAGTTTCTGGATCAACTTTGAAGCTTTAGTAAAGCATAAGCACTTACAGTAGGAGCATCTGTAATTTCTCCACTCAGAACAGCTTGTCCAAACTCTTCTTCAGTCATGGTCATCCTCTCTAAGCCTGCCTCGGTGACATCAAGTTTTTTTCTTTCTGAGTCAACTCAGTTGCAAGATAAATATGAAAACCTTGGTAACTGTATCCAGGAGCTTCATGAAAGAAGCTTAGGTGAATCCTACTCTTTGCTTCTAGGAAGAGCTATATATGATGAAGCATTGAACGGAGTTAGGGACTCAATATTGAATGGTAAGAGCCTTGTAAAAGTTGAGTTGCTTTTATCACCAAAACCACTAGCGTTCCATCTGATTTATCCTGAATTTGAGAAAGATAGGACGGTAATATCAATACACTTATTCGAATATTCTATTACTAAAGTTATCTTTAATAAACTAAAGGTCAGTAATTTACCTGATTTTTGTTATCTTGAGGACCTCAAAAAACGAATAAGCCTGGGAGCAATGTCCGTGGTTGAAGCTAAAGCCAATCAGTGGAAAGAGTTTGATATTTAATATATCAAAACTCCTCCTCATTAAACAAGACACCCCCTTTTTATAGTGTCCCATTTGTCCCGTTTTTGATAAAATTACTCTGGAAGCTTGATTCTGGAATGAGACAGTTTAACGGCCGCACGGGTTCAAATCCCACCGCTTCCGCTAGATTAAGTAGAACTCATTTTCCTCAAAAAAAGATTAATCCATTGAGATGTCTTTTTTTCGAAGAATTGTATTATATTTCTAGTATATGCCGGAAGGTGAAACAGGATTTAAACCACGAAGTGAGCCAGGTTGGGTTAATGGACATTTTTATAGTATAGCGGCCTCGAATATGTTAAAGTAAATTATGGAAAATCATCTAACAAACAATCCAGAAAATATAGAACCCAAAGAAAATGTTTTGTACAAGGAAGCTCAAGGGACTTACATAGCGACAACTTTAGGCACTCCTTCAATTCAAGAAAAGAAAGAGAGGAAGTGGCTGATTCCAGTTTTAATACTATTGATAGTTTTAACTCTAGCTACCACCGCATTTTTTGCCTACCAAAACATGCAATTAAAAAAGCAGTCCGATCCAACAGCTGGTGTTACTTTCTCTCCGAGCCCAATATTGGAAATTCCTCTTCCTTCTTCCTCATCGTCCACTAATCAGCTTGCAGCAACGAATGATTTTACTCATCAAAATTTCAGGATCACTTACCCCAGCGACTGGATTTTTTCAGATTTGAACAGCAGCAATAATTTCCCTCTTAAAAAAAGACTGCAGTCTCTTTATGAACAAGGAAAAGTAGTTGCCTTAAGTAAAGATGGGACACACTTATTAATATCGATTGAGAATGCTTCAGACGGTGGAGCTGGTGGGATCTTTACCACCGATCAAGAATACGAACAATTTTTAACAGATAAAGATATATTAACAATATTTAACTTAGCCAGTTTCAGTGCATCATCAACAGAAGTTTTTTGATTAAAAGACACATCGCCCATTACGAATGAGGTATTCGCATCTTGTGCGGAAACCAAGTGTGCATTATTTTTGGCTAGAAAGCCAATCGCGAGAAAAAAACACTCAAAAATAATAAACGGGAAAAGTTCCAACGAAGCATTAAGGCTCCTTTTCTGTCTACTTTAATAAGCAACTATAACCTTATTGCCAACTCGCTATCTAGTCAACTAGTACTTATTGAGTCAACCGTTTATTCTAAAACCCAGGGAAGTAGTCAGTCACAATCTCTGCATGACCAATATTAAGTTTGCGGAGTAAGTCCTTATAAGCGGAGACCATGGCATTTGGTCCAGAGAGATAAAATGTTCTTTCAGCATAATCACTGAGCTCTCGGTGAATCATTTCGGCACTGATATAGCCAGACTGACCAGTCCAGTTTTTGGGAATATTCTTAGCTTGAGTAATCACGTACACGGTCTTTAGTCCGACTTTCTTTGCTTGGTCAAAAACTTCTTTATAGGCAAAACCATCATTAGTTGAGGAAACATAGAAGAGAACAATATCCCGTTGTTGTTTTGTATCAATTAGATACTTCACCATACTGCGAAAAGGGGTGATGCCGATTCCGCCAGCAATGAACGCCAGCTTCTGGTTGGAGGCTGCGGGCAGAGTAAAGTCGCCAGCAAGTTGTGTTGCCAGCACTTCTTGTCCGGGAGTAAGTTCTAGTAAGGCTTTTTTGAAGCTGCTGGATTGATCGGGAACAATTTTGACTCCTAAGCTAATCTCTGTTTCTGTTGGTGAGGAGGCAATCGTAAAGTATCTTCGATTACCTCGACTATCGGAGCCCTGATGGGGTAGGGTCCACTCCAGGTATTGGCCAGGTTTAAAGACTAGTTGCTCATCGGGGGTAAAAGAAAAGTTATACATTTCCGGAGTAAGCTGCTCTTTCTTTTGCAACCGTAATCTGAGTCGCTGTTTTGAGCTTACGAAGTACGAAAAAATATTGCCTATAACTAAAGCCAGCTCAGGTGTGGAGTAGACCGGCCCAACTGCAAAGGGAGTCCCAAAAAGAAGTCCAACAATCAGGCCATAGATCACCTGCAGTTTTTTACGAGGTGGGGTAGTGAACGGTTCAGTCAACATGATTGTGGCAAAAAAGATCAGCGGCCAAGAACTAAATCCTTGCGTGAGTGCTTCGCTGAGTGTTAGGCCGGCGCGGGTGCCAAAAATCAGGATCATGGCTACGGCTGAGGCCATGAACGAGAAAAATAAATGGAACCTGCGAATTTTTCTGACAATCAACAAACCGATCACAGCGACTACTGGTAGTAAAACACCACTGCCCACCCACCAGATAGCTTGGCCACTGCCCCAAAAATTCAAGATCACCAAGGCAATTGCGGCGGGGTTAAAAAGATGTTTTTTATGAATCGCAAACAAGTACTTGGTACCCATGCTGATGCCAGCTGCAGCAATTAAAGTACCTACCGCAGACACCTGATCGGTCGGAGCCAAGATTAAAAAGAGAATAAGTGAAGTGATTGAGGCAGACTCTACATTTGTGGGGGCATTGAATATTCGAGAGAAAAGCAAGTTAAAACCACGGCAGGCAAGGTAGAGAACGGTTAAAGAAAGAATTAGGGAGAGACCACTAAATGAGAGAATCCCCAAAAAACCAAAAGCCACTGCAACCCCTGAGATAATCAGCAAACCGTATAGAACGCACCGATACATGGTGATGGAGTTGAGGAAGTTGTCAATATACTTCAGCATAAAGTTCGGCCGGGAACTGGTGGGATCTTTTTACAGTGTGATCGGCATTCAAGGTTAGGTACTCAAAATTATAGCGTTTACTGAGCAGCTCTGCGGGTACAAAAAAAAGGCAAGTTGATAGAGCATCAGCCAAGATGGCGGTATCAGCAGTCACCCAACTTGCGAGAATGCTATGGGGTGAAGACAGTGTTTTAGGGTCAATAATATGATGGAAGTTTTGCCACTTGCGTCGGTTCCCAGCAGAGCCGCAAATGCTTTTGTTAGAAATACTTGCCACACCGATGACTTGCTCTAGATTGTCGGGGTTTTCTAAACCTACACGCAGGGGTTGATTATTGGAATTTGAGTACAAAATGTCTCCGCCAGCATCAATGCAAAATGACTCTTGTCCATGCGTTCGTAGTAACTGGCCTACAAGATCGATTAAGTACCCTTTGCCCGCTGCGCCAAAGTCGAGGAGCGCCGGTTGCTTAACGGTCAGGGTATTAGTTTCCGGTTGATATTTAATTACGTCTTCCCAAGTAGCTGGAGTTTGTAGCCGATGCTTAGGCTTTAATGTGTAGCTTGAGTCATAGCCTGCATCTGATAGCACTTGGCCGATCAGGGGCGTAAAATGCCCATCGGTGTGCTGATATAAGTCTTGGTAAAGAGAGAAAAGTGGCTGTGCATCTGCGGGCAGCACGTACTCTCCTTGCTGATGTGAAATTTTGGTAACTAAAGAGTCCTCGCGAAAACGAGAGTAAGTTTGGTCAAATATCTCGATGAGGGCTGAAATTTTGCCGAAGAGTTCTTGCGATTCTGCAGAGTAAATCCTGCCAAAGATATCAATTTGCCACGAGGTGCCAATGGCTTCAAATGTACACTGAGCCGCCATTTCTATACTTTGGCTTCAGCTTTAATTTTATCTAAAGCGTCATTAAAGCCTTTTGGAGTTAAAGAAGAACCAGAAACTTTATCTAACTTGACTTCATTAATGTTCTTGCCCACCACGAACTCATTATAGTTCTCAGCAAAAATACCTTGGAACTTCACTGAGATCGGGCGAGTGGCTTTCGGTTCAAACTCTACTGCAGTGATAATGTTGTCTTCGATGGTAAGATTTACACCGACTTCTTCTGCACCACCTGGAGAAACGTAGCTGCCGATCACAGAGTACTCACCATTTTTGTAAGAGTCATTGGCTGCCATCATGGCAGGATTGGCAGTAGTTTGCATATGTTGAGCACCTGCTGGAGAAGCTGTCATAGAAGTGGCACTCTTGTTTCTAGATTGAGAGGTGATTACCCCAACGGCGAGAATTGCGACAATCGCAATTACGACGACACCCATGCCGAGGTAGGGATTCTTTTTAGATTTGTTTACTAGAGTAGTGTCTTCCATATCGCTCCCTTGAAAATATTTTTACATCCTACATGCCGTAGTAGATATAGTCTTAATTCATCAATGTTTACACTTAATAAGCAGTTGTTCTAAGTCTATAGCGTTAAATTGTGTGCCAATAAAAAGAAGCGTGTTTTTCTTAGGTTCTAGTAAACCCCACTGAGTTTCTTCAAATTCTAACCGGGTCCCCACATATTGCAAGAGTACTTTTAAATCTTTTTGGTCGCTGGTGGTGATGCGGAGGACGCCTTTGGCGCGCAAGATTCCTCTGGGCAGAGTTTTTATGACCCATTGGAGCTTCTCTAAATCAAGAGCGTCACTCCCCTCAAAAAGATACGTCTGAAACTGCTCGTGTGAGTGTTGATGCTCAGCGTCACTGGTGGTGGTTGACTTGGCTTGGTGCAGCCGAACCTCTGGATCCAAAAAGAGTTGGGGATCAAGGTCATGACGGAACTCAATCACTCGGACATCTGGGGTAAGACGCTCTAAAACCTTTCTGTTTTGGTCCACCTTTTCTTGGGTAGACAGCTCTACCTTAGATAAGATGACCAGATCGGAGTCAGCAATCTGAGAGGTAACTAAGCCGTGTTCTTGACGCAGAGCCTCAAAGTTTAGAGCATCAACAATACATAAAATTGCGTCGAGGCGAACGCGCTCTGAGACTTTAGGATCTTGGAGGGCATCACGGATCGGCTCGGGGTCGGACAGTCCAGAAGCTTCCACCAGAATGTATTGAGTTTGCGGAGCTGTATCCAGGATGTAGTTAATGACCCTGGGAATATCACTTTTGGCTACACAGCACATGCAGCCATTGGCTAACTCAATCACGCCCTCGTTTTTTTGCTTCACGAACTGGCTCTCCAGTTTGACATCGCCAAACTCGTTGAGCACCACCGAGACTTTCAGATTGGGATGCTTTTCTAGCAACCAGTTGAGAAAGGTAGTTTTGCCGGCTCCTAGAAATCCGGTTAGGAGCACAACTGGAACTTTTTCAGTCATTGCTTTACAGTAGGCTAAAGAGAAAAGCTGGTCAACTGTAATATGAGTTCTCCCCTCGCCAAGAAAATCAAGCAAGCACGAATCGAAGCTGGCCTCAAGCAGGCCGAGTTGGCGTATCGCGTGGGTATTTCCACGCAATCAATCTCTGCTTTTGAGAGTGGGCGAATTAAGCCTGCTCACAAGTATCTCGAGAAAATTGCTCAGCACACTCATAAGCCGCTGTACTTCTTTACTGGTCAGAAGGTTGCTGAGGCTCTGCTCAGAATCGATGAGATCCTGGCTGAGTTGGCTGAAATTAGGAAACTGCTCTCCAAAGTCGTCGAAGGTGAAGATAGTTAGATAATTTTTTGTTCTTTACATGAGTAGTGAGCCTCCTTTCCAACGATAATGTGATCGAGAAGTTCAACGCCAAGCAGCTGCCCAGCTTTGGCGATCCTTTGAGTAAAAAGTAAATCTTCTGCGGAAGGACTCGGGTTGCCACTGGGATGGTTGTGGGCCAGAATTAAGAAGTGAATGGGGTGGTGCTTAATGAGGCCAAAGATATCACTTGGACGAATATTTATTTGATTGGCGCTGCCAATGGCAAGTGTTTCTTTCAAGATCAGCTGCATCCGGGTATTGAGGTAGAGACAAATCAGCCGCTCCTGCTGCGCATAGCGAATTTCTCCCAGTTGAGTAAGCACTTTGAGGAGTGAGTCCATCAGGGGATACCCAGAAGGGCGGAGTCGCTCTACCAGCTCAAGAATGGCCAGGATTTGGCAAGATTTGGCAATCCCTAGTCCTTTAATTTTTAACAGATCAGCAAGCTCCACCTTGGTGCTAAAAGTAAACTGCTGATGAATTTGGTCCGCTAGCTGACTGACTGGAACGTCACGCGAACCGCTGCCCAAGATAGTGCTTAGTAATTCCGGTGTAGAAAGTTGCTCTACTCCACGTGTCTGAATCTTTTCGCGGGGAAGTAGCTTAGGCCAGTGGGTCAGCTCTGATAGGTCCATGTGCTTACTCTACTCACCAAGCGTAGTAACAAGTGTATGAATGGTTACCCGAGGACTAAAGAACTAGCGAACCGTCACAGATTTAGCCAAATTTCTTGGTTTATCTGGGTCATTTCCCAATAGAACTGCGATGTGATACGCCAGCAGCTGCGAGATGACTGTCTGGGGGATAATGCTTGCAATGCCGCACTCGGAGACTGGAATGTGCCAGTCAAAGCTTTCATCAGCCTGGGTGGTGACTCCGATGATGTACGCTCCCCGAGCTTTCATCTCCATGGCATTGGAGAGCGTCAACTTGAGGTTTTCGTCATCATTGGCAAAAACAAGACACGGTGTCCCTGGCTCAATCAGCGCAATCACGCCGTGCTTGAGTTCCCCACTCGCAAAACCCTCGGTGTGCAGGTAGGTAACCTCCTTGATTTTTAGGGCGGCTTCTAAGGCAATTGGATACGAAGTACCACGGCCAATCGTAAAGATATGCGGCGCCGTGCTAAGTTGGTGGGCGAGTGGCAGAATATATTTTTCGATAAATGACGGCTCTAGAATTTCTTGGAGTGCTTGGCTGCTGGCTTGCAAATCCTTCGCAGCACTTTCCCCCCCTGCGGCGAGTGTGATCAGGGTGGAGATCTTGGCAACAAAAGACTTGGTGGCGAGGACAGCAATTTCTGGTCCGGCTGAGAGATGAATCGAGAAATCAGCTAGTCGATCTAAGGATGAGTTCTCCCGATTTACCAAACAAAAAATCGGAAAGCCTTTTTTCTTGAGAAACTGCGCGTGTTCAATAATGTCGGCGGTTTCACCACTTTGGGAGAGAAAAATGACAGTTGTCTTAGCATCTATTAAGTCTCGCCAGTAACCAAACTCGCTGCCGCTGTAGGCTTGGACAGCAACTTTTTTTAGTTGGGCAAAAAGATAGGTCCCAATCAGTCCGGCGTGATATGCCGTTCCACAGCCAACAAAAACAATTTTTTGTTGTAGGTGCCGGGAAAATTCAGTAATATCTTCATTAAAGTTGCTGATTACTCCTGGCTGTTCATGAATCTCTTTTAGAAGAAAGTGGGGAAAGCCATTTTTTTCAACTGCCTGGGCAGAAATTTCCAGCTGCACAAATGTGAGTGTTTTTTCTTGATCAGTGGCCATATTGAAACAGCTGATTTCTCCGTCTGCAAAAAGAATCAGCTCATCATCTTCTAAAAAGTAGCCTGCCTGAGTGTGCTCGGTGAGCGCAACAGGATCACTGGCTAGATAGCAACCTCTCTCCGATTTACCGACCACCAGTGATGAGCCTTTTTTGATCGCAACAATCTGCTGAGTTTCAGCCTCTAGTACCACAATTGCATTGAGGCCTTCTAGTCGCTGGAAAGCAGTGGAAGCAGCTGCTTTTAAAGCCAGATTTTTCGCTGCCTCTTCAATTAAATGTACAATGACTTCGGAGTCTGTTTCCGAGATAAAATGATGACCCTTCGTTACAAGCTCTTCTTTCAAAGCCTGATAATTTTCCACAATGCCGTTGTGAACGACGGCTAGTTTGCCAGAACAATCAAGGTGGGGGTGGGCATTCAGTTGGGTGACACCACCATGGGTTGCCCACCTGGTATGGCCAATAGCAGCTCCAGAACTCCTCTTTTGCTGAATGACTGCATCACCGATCTTGCCAACCTGTTTTTCAACAAAAAGCTGTCCTCCATCCACTTGATATGCCACTCCCCAACTGTCGTAGCCGCGATACTCCAGTTTTTTTAATGCTTCTAAAGTAATGACCGCAGCGTCAGTCCGACTCCCAAGATAGCCAAAAATTCCACACATATGACCTCCCGTGTTTAAGGTAATTGACGATGACAGTACGCCGATGGGTTTCCGCAGATGCTATTCGCCCCTTTCTTGATTGTCAGGCGAATGCTCGCTAAAGTACTTAATCTTTAAATTCATTATATAGCTATGCTACGCTTATCCTAAGATGAAGTTTAAAATTTCCCGCAGAATGGCCACCATCTACATGTTGATAAATGTAGTCTGCTGGGGTGCGGCGCTGCCAGTGGTGAAGTATGGACTGGAGTACACCACGCCCTTTCGCTACTTACTGTATCGGTACTTTTTTGCGATTATTTTTTCCCTGCCACTCCTCTTTTATTACTGGCCCAAAGTGCGAAACAAAGTTCGAAAGATTTCTTTAATTGTGGCCTTAGAGCTACTCGGGACGACTTTTGCCTTAGCTGCCCTCTACATTGGTCTCAACCAGACCAGTGCTTTAAGCGCAAATGTTATAGGCACAGCACTCCCATTCTTTATCACTGTGGGTGGGGTGATTTTCTTACGCGAAAAACAAGAGAAAAACGAGTGGCTTGGGTCATTTTTGGCATTGGCTGGCACTTTACTACTGATTGCGGCGCCGCTGATCGGAAATTTTTCTCAGTCGAGCCATTCCTGGTCTGGGAATATTTGGATTATGATTCAGAACTTTGCGGCAGCAGCGTACTTTTTGCTCGCCAAAAAACGCTATGCCAAACTGCCTAAGTTATTTGTAGTGATTATCAGTTCTTATGTAGGAATGGTGAGCTTTGCAGCGCTCAGTTTCTTTGAAGTTGGCTTTTCGCTGAGCTCTTTGGTGGCGAGTATTCAAATGGACTTAACTCACCCAGCGGTCTGGCTCATTGCCTTATACATGGCAACCTTTGGCACGCTGATTGGATTGACCGCTTATATTCGAGCCCAAGACGGCATGGAAGCCTCAGAGGCTGGATTATTTGGCTATCTCCAACCCCTGGTATATTTTCCCTTGAGTATCTTTTTGTTGGCCGAGTCAATTTCTTGGGTGCAACTGATCTCACTTGGCCTAATCATTCTAGGCGAGGTGATTGCTCAGAAAAGAAAGCGACCAGCCACTCAATAATTACTGCGCTGGTTGGGTAGGTTGATTGATAGTCACGTCCACCTTGTCTGGAACATTAATCTGGGGAGACTGGGATTGGGTAGTCCGACTCAGGGCTGGTAAGCCGTAGTACAGCAAGCCCAAAACAAAAAGAATTAAGAGTATTACTCCTACTACAAATCCCATTCCACTGCTACTGCGCTCTGCAGCTGCAGGTGTGTTTATAATTGTTGCCATAAATTCCTTGTATTTCTAATACTGAGCTATATTATTCCGGTCAAATGTAAGAAACAGCTGAGGACTATGTAAAGAAGTTGTAAGGGAAGGACTCAACTCAATTGTGAGTCCAATAGGGGAAAATAGCGCCACAGTAGCAAAGAAAATTTTACGAGCAACTGAAGTCCTATTGTCTTTAACAGAACAAGTTCTCGGGCCATCTGGATTGGCACAATATCAGCAGTTTTCAGAAGAAATTCATACCCTAACAGCCAGAGGAAGAGATGTGAAAGTGCAACATTTTTATGTTGAAAATGGTATGGCTGATAGCATTTTTATAGATCAAAATCCAGTACTAACAATCTTTTTAGAAGGTGCTATGTCTATCTGTGGCGCTGCGGCTTTTCTTCTGGCTTCCAAGTTACCTGCTGAAGTTACTCCAGATCAGGCAATGGATGGTATTTGTTCGCAAGGGCTATTGAATGACCTTGCTTTTAAGGCACCTACAGGATTCTTAATGCCCAAGATCCTTGCAGGCAGATACATTCAGAATGTTCTATCGTTTGGTCCGAAGGGTGTTTCGTTTTCGAGCTCATTTTCTGCTCTACTGACTACTCTCAAAGAAGGATATGTTGCAAGTTTGGAAAGTTATGATCGTGTTAGAGATTTAACATTACCCCAAGAGGGATTTGTCAATGAAACAATGCCACATGGATTTGGTTGTCCGGTGGCTTTCACTAGTCATTCCAAATCAGAAAGCGGTTTAGAAGTGTTAAGCAAATCTTTCGGGCGAATATATCAGGCGCTGTCCGAAGTTGCTTAGATACTTGAGGTTGTTTCTGGACTAGATAACTACGTCCAGTCCCAACTGCTCAATCTTTTTTTTCCTAGTCCAATTTTTAATTTCCAGCTCTCTTTTTAGAGCTAGCGACTTAGTAATAAACTCCTCAGAGTAGATTATTTTTACCGGCTTGTGCGAACGCGTGTACTTGGCGCCAGTTCCATTTTGGTGGGCGAAAAATCTTTTCTCCATATTATTGGAAATGCCGGTGTAAAGACTGTTATCTTCACACAGGAGGATATAGGTGTACCACATGAATATATACCCATATGTTTACTTGAGCTTTGATGAGTATATGCTAATACACTCCCACATTCTCAGTCGAAAAACATCATTGTTAATTTATGCAACTATGCATTAGTCTGAAAATTGAAAACAAGGCTAAAGAGATAAAAACCATTGATATTTCCATGATTATGCTTACAGATAGTCAAGGAAGAACATTTGACCGCTCAATTGACGGCCAAACGGCAAAAGGAATGAAACTGAAGATAATAATAATACTGTGTTTTTTAATTTGCTCTTTAACAACCTACGAACTTAGCGACATGTCTAAACGAGGAAAAAATTGATATAATTAAGTTATGAATGAAGGCAATCAAGGTAATGAAGATAATCTAGGGGCAGTATTTTTGAGTCAGCGATATTCCAAACTTTCTGGTAGCCAAGAAGTCACAGAGGCGGCGAAACATACAAAGAGATTGACTAGAGAAGATGTCCCTCGTCAACCAGCCGCTATAATTCAAAACTACCTTGATAGATTAAGAAAAACTATTTATAGCCCTGAAGGAGATGCCAGAGTCAAGGCTGTTTCAAGACTTAAAAGAATACTGTTTGAAAAGCATGTCATTGAACTACCAAAACCAAAAAACCCAGAGAGTGAAGGTGAGCAGGGAAATACAAATAGCAGCAAGGCATACCCACATTTGGATAATTACTGGACGAGACAGATTGAAATTACTCGTAATCAAGGCAGGGGCGGCGATTGGCAGGATTTAACCGAAGAAGAAAAGTTAGAAATCCAAAATGGACATCTTGCTCAAGTGAGAGAGGACCAAAAAGGAAGCATTGAGGAGTGGATTGATTATCTTGTATCTGTAAAATCTTCTTACTTACCAGACTATCTTAAATACTGGGCATTTGCGGGGATGCTCGGACTTGAACGATATAAAAAGACCGAAAAAGACCCAGATGGGAAAGTAGTAGAGTTAGGCAGATTTCCAAAGCGTTCGAGTGGCAAACAACGTTCAGTTAAGATGTTTCCTGAAGTAAATGAGAATGGTTTGAAGTTTATCGCCTCAGCCTATAAGGCGCAAGGAGACAACAAGCCTATTTATTGGGGATATAATAATCAAGATATTCCCAATGAGGTCAGACAATCTTTTTTAGACGCTCTTGCAAAAAAAGATTTTCGCGCAGCATATGGATGGGTACAGGAACATATCCCTCCTATTACAGACGAGGAAATGCAAATAACAGAAGGAGGGGGTTGCGGCTGGGTTACTTTTTCAAAACAACAAGGTGATACGGGAAAGGATGTAGCAGATACGCTTGTGGGAAAAGGGACAGGTTGGTGTATTGCAGGATCAGAAACTGCACAAAATAACTATTTAGATAATGGCGCAAAATTACATATTTACTATACTCGTGATAAACATGGCAAGCAAACAAATCCTCGTGTGGTCATCGTATCTGAAGGAGATCGCGTTACGGAAGTCCGTGGCATAGAGTGGGAAGAGAATCTTGATGGCGATATAAAAGCATCACCTGTCATTGGAGAAAAATTAAAACAACTTCCCGGCGGACAAGCCTTTTTTGCGACAGAGACAGATACAAAACTTCTGACTGTTATTGATCGTAAAATTGGTAAGGATGAAGTATTAACTAGTGAAGAACTTAAGTTTCTCTACGCCATTGATAGACCTATCAAATATTTCGGTTACAAAGAAGATCCACGAATTAAAGAGTTACGAAACCAAAGAAATCTTGCTAAAGATATTCAAACCATTTATGGGTTTGACCTTGTGGCTCAACGTTTAGGTAAAGAGCCGCTTGATTTTATGTATGGTGTTACAAGACCAGTTCCTGAAGCATTTGCCAATGAAGTTAAAAAACTGCTGGCGGCAAGAAAGCCCAAGGAAGATATGCCAATAGTTTTCGACTGTAAGCCTTCACAAATTGCTCACAATGTATCAGAAGTAAAACCTGATACAAAAGCCTATGTCGGGCCTCTTGGACCTGGAATCTTTCCCATACTAACTGAGGCGAATGTCGAATATATCTATACCTCTTTTCCAGAAGGGAAAATACCAATACTAGCTATTGAGATTGGCGGTAAAACAAAAGAGCAACTTCAGAGTGAACTGGAACAAGCTGGCGTGAATACTACTTCTCTAGCTAAAGATATGACAATAAGTCTTGATTTCACTACTCTTCCCGAAGTTCAAATATTGAATACAGTAAGACTAACACTAGACCAAATGGGACTTTCTGGTTTTCCAACAACCGACCAAGTACATAAAAGAGCACAAGAATTGGGATTATATTTATGCCCTGCTGAAGTTGGTCCACAATATAGACTGCAATATACTGATCAACCAATAGGAGAATGGTTTTATGTTGGCATGAAACAAATTACCGACTCGGTTGGCTATCCTAGTGTCTTCCTTCTGGTACGGGATGAGGTTGGTCTGTGGTTGTACGGCTCTTGGGCGATACCTGACGACGAGTGGTATCCTAGCAGCGAGTTTGTCTTCAGTCTCCGCAAAGTCTGAAACTCAAAAACCTCAGACCCTTGCTTCACTTTTAAGAAATCTTTTGAATCTTGGTCTCAACAATTTAACGAAACACATACTGAGATGCACAAAGAATATCTCCTCCATGTTCTCCAATTTGGAACACCTGGATAACGAGTCAAAATACTCAAAGGAGTTACTTCAAAATTCATTCTAAGAGACAGACAACTTAATCTCCAACAACTCTTCAAAATAGACCACTCTTTTAAAAAGAACGGGATTCGAACGAAAAGACTTGATCAAATTAGGCTAAAAGTAGCTCTTTTCGTCAAAAGCTTAGAACCCGAACGCAAATACCTTGAGGCTCTTTTTTTTAGCAAGCCCCATCAAGCTAATCGAGTATAGTAGGCGGGTCTTGGAACAACCGAAGACCTTATGCGGAGGTGAAAGGCCGCTTTCGTATTACAGAATGAAAGAGCGGCATCTTCGCACCTTCGGTGCTCGTGGGTCAAAAATCTCTTTACTAACCCATTTAAACAAAAACTTGGCCGAGCCACATTTTTTGTTTATGCGGAGGTGAAGGGGTTCGAACCCTTGTATCCTTACGGATCACGCTTTCCAGGCGTGTGCAATTGACCACTATGCGACACCTCCAAGCTTTCTCTCAGGAGTGGCTATATCTCCTCTAGAGAAGCTCAATTTTAACACGGCTTCCTGAAGACTACGCCTCCGAATAGCAATTTTATGTGCTTCGTTTTTTTCTGAGAGCCTTTATAATTGTTGTCTGTTGGTTCTCCAGCCGTTCGCCACGCTAACGCTGTGCGGCAGCTCTTACATACAATAGTACAAAGCTAACAGATCAACAAAGGAGCCTATGATGGATACTCTTCGCTATTTAGCCGATCTTTTTCTACACGTTGATAAGCATCTATTGGCACTTACTCAACAAATGGGTGCCTGGACCAATGTTTTGTTGTTCGCGGTTATCTTTATGGAGACAGGCCTGGTGGTGACTCCCTTCCTGCCTGGTGACTCCTTACTCTTTGCTGCTGGTTCTTTGTCTTCAATCGGGGCGTTTCAGATTGTGCCACTGGTTTTGATGTTGATTCTGGCAGCTTTCCTGGGCGACACTGCAAACTACTGGATTGGTCGGAAGTTTGGCGAGCAAATCTTTGCTAAAGATCGCAAGTTCCTAAAAAAAGCTCACTTAGTAAAAGCTCAGGCCTTTTATGAGAAGCATGGAGCTAAAGCAATTGTCTTTGCTCGGTTTGCACCCATTGTTCGCACTTTCGCCCCTTGTGTAGCTGGAATTGCCAAAATGAATTACAGTACATTCATGATGTACAACCTAGTTGGTGGAGTACTCTGGGTAAGTCTTTTTACCTTGGCTGGGTACTTCTTTGGCACGATTCCTATCGTGCAGCACAACTTCCATTATGTGGTCGTCGGAATTGTCTTACTTTCGATCATTCCGATTGCTTACGAGTTTATCCAGGCGAAAAAAGAAGCCAAAGCTGAGCACCAGGCATAATTTTCTGTCTTCAAATCAGTCTGGTTAGCCCCTCGATGGATGGAGATCTTCGGGTATACTTTGAAGATGTCTCAGATTCAAGAGATCAAACAAGCGACTGATCTAGTACAGCTGATTGCCGAGCGATTTCCCCTTCAACGGTCAGGGACCAATTGGCGTGGCTTGTGTCCTTTTCACTCAGAGAAGTCTCCCTCTTTTTTTGTCAGTGAGCAGTTGCAGCGTTATAAATGTTTTGGCTGTGCGGAGTCAGGTGATGTCTTCACTTTTCTCGAGAAGTACGATGGCATGACCTTTGCCGAGGCATTACAGTACTTGGCTGATCGAGCGGGAATTACTTTAACCAAGGTTCAGTTCTCGGCAGAGGATGATCAACGTAAACGTCAGCTGGAGATCTTGAACCTAACTAAGGAGTACTACCACTTTCTGCTCACCAAGCATGAGGTCGGGGAGCCAGCTCGGCAGTACTTGAAAGAGCGGGGCGCGACCCAGGAATCACTTAAAGTCTTTCAGATTGGCTATGCCCTACCGTCTTGGGATAGCTTACTCAAGTATCTGCATCAAAAGAAAAAGTACAACGTAGCCGACATTCTCGGAGCTGGTCTGATTATTGAGAACTCTACTGGCCGGACGTATGACCGTTTCCGTGACCGGATTATGTTCCCCTTAACTGATCATCGCGGCCGAGTGGTGGGTTTCTCTGGCCGCGTACTGAACTCTACTGAAAAAGAAGCCAAGTACATTAATACGCCAGAGACCGCTCTCTATCATAAATCTCAACTCCTGTATGGTTTTTCGCAGCTCTACCAAGAAATTCGCAAAGAAAACGAGATCGTGATTGTAGAAGGCGAGTTTGACGTGATTTCTTCTGCTCAGGCGCACGTCAATCACATTTCTGCGGTCAAGGGCTCTGCGCTCACCGAGGAGCACATGAAGCTGCTGAGCAGGACAGTCACGAAAGTCATCCTCAGTTTTGATCAGGATAAAGCCGGTATTGCTGCGACCAAGCGTGCCATTGAAGTAGCAAAGCCGTATGAATTGGAGCTGCGAGTGATTGATTTTCAGTCAGTGGCTCAAGATCAGCGGAAAAAAGATCCAGATGATTTGGCTCGGACCCAGCCCCAACTTTGGCGACAGCTAGTCAAGTCCACCATCTCGATTTATGAGTTCCTCATCCAGGCTGCTGCGCAACAGCACGACCCACAGACGCCTGAAGGTAAACGGAAGATCATTGATGAGCTGGCACCAGTGATTGGCAACATCAGTCATGCCGTTGAACTCGAGTACTACGTCACTCGCCTGGCTCAGTTGTTACAAGTCAAAGAAAGCATTGTTCGAACAGATCTGCAGCGCTTCAAGGCCAAGAAAATTATGGGCAGAAACAGTCAGGCGATCGCTCTAAGTAGCGAGCGAAAGGAAGTAAGTGAGCAGCCAGTGGAAAGTGATCGCAAGTCTCGGTTAGAAGATTACGTACTATTTCTGTTTTTCCAGAGTGCGCCTGAGGTGACCATATCGCGAGCGTTACTGCTACGGGAATTCTCGTTTACCAAAGTGGGCGTCAAACAGATCATTGAGCAGCTACTGCAACAAAAGGGCGAGATCTCCCTGGCTGAGTTTGCTGGTCGCTTAGCTGAAGACTTACAAAAAACCCTCTTTGATCTCACCTACCAAACCCAGTACCTAGATTTACTCCCAAATATTGATCTGGATAAAGAGTGGAAAAAATCCCTCACGGAACTAAAAGAAATCCAAGTCAGCAAAGAAGTCGAGCGGATCCAAGCTGAGTTGGATGAAATTGATCGGAAGTCACAAAAAATCCCAGAAGATGAGACGCGACAAAGTGAGTTACTGCATCAAGTAGTGAAGCTGCGCTCAGCTCAATCCACTCACCAAAAGCTGTAAGCTGAGGCTTGACACTGCATACCCCCCAGGGGTATAAATAGCTATGGCAACTGACCCCGTCCTCATTCAGCTCAAACGCATTAAAGGTCAACTCGAAGGCGTCATCTCCATGTACGAAGATGAGCAGAGTTGCGTCGACGTAGTACGCCAGGTGATTGCGGCTCGTAACTCGTTGGGTCGGGTGGCACGGGACTTACTCACTGGTGAAGCCACTCGCTGTACTCAGGAACGTCGAGTCGAAGATCTGGAAGAAATCTTAAAAGAAGTTTTTAGAAATTAATTTATTACTACGGAGGAAGTATGACTGATCAAATTACCGGAACCGACCCAGCCAAAAAAGGCGTCGTCCATCTGACTACAGGAGATTTTCAACAATCAGTTTCTAGTGCAGGCATGCCAGTCTTTGTTGATTTTTACGCTGACTGGTGTGGGCCCTGCAAGTTAGCTGAGCCAGTCATTAATAAATTAGCCACTGAGTTTGAGGGCAAAGTCCTAATGGCGAAGGTGAATGTCGATGAACAAAATGACGTGGCCAGGCAGTATGGGGTAATGAGTATCCCAACGGTAGTAATTTTGCAGCAAGATGGGGACAAAATAAAAGAGCTTGATCGAAAGATTGGTTTCCCTGGAGAAGAGGGGTATCGTCAGATGCTCAAGAAAGTTGTACCAGCGTCAAAGGACTAGAAATTAGCAGTCAAACATATTGATTGCTAACAACAAAGGAGTTCATGCAACAGACAAAAGTGGCAATTGTAGGCAGTGGTCCATCTGGATATACCGCTGGGATTTACGCAGGACGAGCCAGTCTCCAACCCATTCTTTTTGCTGGTGAGAAAAGTGGTGGCCAACTGATGTTCACCACTGATATTGAGAACTACCCTGGTTTTGCCAATGGCAAAAACGGACCTGAGTTAATGATGGAGATGCGTGCCCAAGCTGAACGCTTTGGTACGCAGATCAAAGATCAATACGTGACCGGACTTGATCTGAGCGCCCGCCCATTTAAGTTGTGGACGCACTTTCCTGAAGGATTTACTGGTGAGGCTTTAGAAAATGGCAAACCTGAAGAGTTGGAAGCCTTTCAAACGAAGTTAAAGGCAGAGCCACACGATGTAGAAGCAGAAAGCGTTATCCTGACTGTGGGCGCTCACTCCAAGATGCTAGGTGTACCCGGGGAGTTAGAGTTCTTGGGTCGCGGCGTAAGTACTTGCGCGGTCTGTGACGCGGCTTTTTATCGAGAAAAGAACACTATTGTTGTGGGTGGTGGTGATACTGCGATGGAAGATACGTTGGCGCTGACCAAGTTTGCTGCCTCGGTGCTGGTTTTGGTGCGAGGCGAGAAAATGCGGGCCAGCAAAGTCATGCAAGAACGCGTGATGCAGCATCCTAAAGTTAAGATTCTTTACAACATGACCCTCGGAGAAGTTCGAGGCGAGGGGGTGGTCAAAGAAGTCGAGCTACTCAATACTCAAACCCAGGCCAAATCAGTACAGCCCATTGACGGCGTCTTTATTGCGATTGGACATGTACCCATGACCTATGTCTTTGGTAAACAGCTGCAGCTCGATGGGCATGGCTATATTGTGACTCGCCAAAGCCCAGGGAAAGAAGGCGTAGAAATGGCCCGAGCGGCGATCAATGCGGAGGGTCGAGTCAGCTTCCCCACCATGACTTCGGTTGAAGGAGTCTTTGCGGCGGGCGACGTAGTAGATACCCGCTATTGGCAAGCTGTGACTGCTGCTGGACAGGGTTGTTCAGCAGCGATTGATGCTGAGCGTTGGCTGGAGGGTAGGTAAATGGCAGACGTTTACTCTGACTCACTGGCACTGCACCGCCAATTTAAGGGAAAGCTCGGTGTCCAATCCCTAATCTCAGTCAAAAATCGTCATGATTTATCGCTGGCCTATACGCCGGGAGTTGCTGAGCCGTGTCGTGTGATTGCTCAAGACCCCGAGGCTTCCTTTGAGTTAACCATGCGTGGCAGAACTGTGGCCGTCATCTCGGATGGCTCGGCAGTGCTGGGCCTAGGGAATATCGGTCCAGAAGCTGCGATGCCAGTCATGGAAGGTAAGTCACTCCTGCTGAAAGAATTTGGGGGGGTGGACTCAGTTCCGCTGGTGATTCGAACTCAAGACACTGAAGAGATCATTCGTTTTGTCCAACAAGTAGCGCCATCTTTTGCCGGAATTAACTTAGAAGACATCTCAGCTCCGCGCTGCTTCGAGATTGAAGAGCGGTTGCAAGATCTTGGCATTCCCGTCTTTCACGATGACCAGCATGGCACCGCCATCGTGGTCTATGCGGCCGTATTAAATGCCGCCAAAGTGGTGGGCAAGCCGTTCAGCGACTTGAAAGTAGTGATTGTTGGAGCTGGGGCAGCTGGGATTGCGACTGCCAAGATGTTGCTCGGACTTGACGGCAGCGCTCATTTGCATCAGGTGCAGCGACTGGAAAATGTAGAACGTGTCAAAGACGTAATCATGGTTGATAGCCAGGGGGCATTGTCGCCAGAGCGAACAGGACTAAATGAGTATAAACAAATGATGGTCGAGTTTGGGAATCTGGATCATCAAGCTGGATCGTTGGCCGACGTGATCGTGGGTGCAGACGTCGTGATTGGCGTCTCTGGTCCAAATACAATTACTCAAGCAATGGTGAAGACAATGGCAGCTGAGCCAATTGTCTTTGCGATGGCCAATCCCCTACCCGAGATCCTTCCTCCAGATGCCAAAGCAGCTGGGGCTGCAGTGATCGCTACTGGCCGAAGTGACTACCCAAACCAGGTCAATAATGTGCTGGTCTTTCCGGGTATTTTTCGGGCGGTGGTCGAGTCACGTTTACCCAAAATTACGGCGTCAATGAAGTACTGCGCTGCGCGGGCTTTGGCTGCAGTGGTGGCTGAACCAAGCGCAGACGAGATTCTACCAGACCCTTTTTCACCAAACTTAGCCGCCATAGTTGCTGAGGCAGTTCAGCAAGAATAGGAAACCATGTCCTCAAGTGCTCATCAAAATGCGATTGCCCAGCTAACTCAAGTTGCAGCACTACTGCGGCCGCAGTATAAAGGCAAAGACCTCAAGAACTTTGATAAAGCTATTGCGCTTTTACAAGAACCCGATCGGGTCATTGAGGGTGAACTCGAAGTGACGATGGATGATGGCACGGTCAAGAAGTTCCCAGCCTATCGCAGCCAACATAATAATGCCCGTGGCCCTTATAAAGGTGGGATTCGATTTCACCCAGGCGTAACCCTAGACGAAGTGAAGGCCCTTTCTACCTGGATGACCTGGAAGTGCGCGGTGACCAACATTCCCTATGGTGGGGGGAAAGGTGGGGTAATCGTTGACCCCAAAGCGCTGTCTGCGCGTGAGTTAGAGTCGCTCAGTCGTGCTTATACTCGGCTGATTGCCGAGCACATTGGTCCGTGGACTGACATCCCTGCTCCAGATGTAAATACCACTGGCCAGATCATGGCTTGGATGGTGGACGAGTGGCAGAAGGTACAAACCAGCAAATCTGCTGTCCTTGGAGAAAATCCCTTGGCTGCCTTTACGGGCAAGCCGCTAGAGCTAGGAGGTTCTGAAGGCCGGGAAGAGGCAACTGGGTTGGGTGGAGTGTTTGTAATGGAGAAGCTAGTGGAAAAGCTCTTTAGTGATAAATCCAAGTCTGAAATTACGATCGCTATTCAAGGTTTTGGCAACGTCGGGTACTGGTTTGCGCTACATGCGCACCAGCGTGGGTATAAAGTCTTAGCAGTTTCTGATTCTAAGGGAGGCATCTTTGTACCAGGTGGGTTACACCCAACTGAGGTGCTCAAAAATAAACAGGCTACTGGAAAGTTAGGTGAGCAAAGCGAGAGTCTGCACACTATTTCTAATGAGGAGTTACTAGGGTTGGAAGTTGATATCTTGGTACCTTCTGCACTAGAAAATGTGATTACCGCCGAAAACGCGCCTCAGATTCAAGCCAAGGCAATCATCGAGATGGCCAATGGCCCCACTACCCCGGAAGCAGATGTGATTCTCAATAAGCGAGGCATTTTTGTTGTTCCAGATGTGCTGGCCAATGCGGGAGGTGTGTCTACCTCGTACTTTGAGTGGGCGCAAAACCTTCATGGATATATGTGGTCTCATCAAGAGGTGCTGAAGAAGTTGCAAGAGCTAATGGAGCGGGCTTTTGGACAAATGTGGACGACGCATGCAGAGACGAAAGAATCGGGCAGAATGTCCACCTATATGAAGGCAGTTCAGCGAGTGGTGGATGCAATGATCCTGCGTGGCCGAGCCTAAGCTCTTGATAGAATCCTTACTTGCCTTCGGTACCCACCTAGGGTATATATATAGCAGGAATTAGTCTATTTTTTTGTTGAAAGGATCTTTATGGCAGCACGAGCCCCTCGTTCTCACCAGCCCGCCCCTACCCCTAGGCCCGTAGTCATGACAGCCATGCCTGAGCAGCGCAAAAGCTACGCAGATCAGGCCAATGGACCCTACTCGTTGGGAGCCATGCTTTCTACCTTAAATAACAATGCCGCCCTAATCTTTTTAGGCTTATCAATTCTGATTGCCGGTTTCTTAGCTGGCTCGATGTGGCAAGAAAATCGCATCCTTCGTAAAGGTGGATTAACTGCCCTAGCTCCAGCTGCTGCTCCTGCTGCTCCTGGCGCAGCTGCACCAGCTGCTGCTCCTGCTGGACCACTCAGTGACGAAGATTGGGCTGCTATTCAAGAGAACCCAGCTGGTGTGATTGGAGACAAGAATGCGAAGATAGTCATGGTTGAGTTCACTGATTATCAATGCCCTTTCTGTTCGCGCTACTTTAATGACTCGTATGGTGCGCTGAAGCAGAAGTATGTTGACAGTGGCAAGATGAAAATTATCTTCCGTGATCAAGCATTGTCCTTCCATCCAAACGCGAAGCCAGCTGCACATGCAGCTCGTTGTGCGAATGAGCAGGGCAAGTTTGAGGCGATGCATGATTCTCTTTTCAAGAATCAAGATGCTTGGGCCAACTTAGCAAATGCCGCAGCAGTCACCAAGTTTGGTGAGTTAGCTACTGCCGCTGGTTTGAATGGCAATAGCTTAGTCACCTGTGTCAACAGTGGTAAGTTTAATGCTGCAATTGAGGCTGATGCCGCCTTAGGTTCTCGAGTAGGAGCTAACGGTACACCAACCTTCTTTGTCAACAAAGAGATCTTGGTCGGTGCCCAGCCAACCAGTGTCTTTGAGGCAACAATCGATAAATCTATTTAATCTTTAGTAAAGAAACAGTAGAGTCTCCTGGCTTTAGGCAAGGAGACTCTTTTGGTGAGACATACCTGGTGTATAATATCGGAATTCCCATTTTCCTATGAATCAGCCCAAAACCGAAGACCAAACAACCACAACACAAGCTGTGCCTCTAAAACAGAGTGCCCAGTCCACCAAAATGCACCCAGCCGTCCAGGCTGATTTAGACGCTTTGCTGAAGAAAGCAATTGGGCGCGGCTTTGTCACCCAAGAAGAAGTACTAGAAGCCATCATCGAACCAGAGCTCTACATTGAGGCGCTGGATGAGTTTTACGATCAGATCGTCAAGAACTCCATCGATATCTTTGAGTCAGTCTCAGAAGATGATACCCCGGATGCCCCTTCTGATATCCAGCGAGAGCTCGATGTACTTACCAGTAGTATTGAGTCCAAGGCTGGCACAGATCCAGTTCGGATGTACCTCAAGGAGATCGGCCGGATCCCCCTTCTCACCCGTGAGCAAGAAATTGACTTAGCTCAACGCACTGAGTCTGGAGATAAAAAAGCCAAAGAAAAGTTAACCTCCTCTAACCTGCGGTTAGTCGTCTCGATTGCCAAGAAGTACATCGGCCGCGGTATGACCTTCCTGGATCTGATCCAAGAAGGAAATAAAGGCTTAATTCGGGCCGTCGAGAAGTATGACTGGACGAAAGGCTTTAAGTTCTCAACCTACGCTACCTGGTGGATCCGCCAAGCTATTACTCGCGCCATAGCCGACCAAGCACGCACCATCCGAATTCCCGTGCACATGGTGGAGACGATCAACAAGCTGATGCGCACCTCTCGCAAGCTGATGCAGGACCTGGGCCGTGAACCCACCCCAGAGGAAATTGGCACTGCGATGGAGATGGAGTCAGATCGGGTTCGCGAAATTCTGAAGATTTCCCAGAAGACCACCTCCCTCGAGACGCCAATTGGCGACGAAGACGACAGTTATCTCGGCGACTTTATTGCCGACGAGACCCAAATCTCGCCATACGAAGCCACCAGTCAGCGCATGCTCAAGGAGAACGTCGATGAAGTCTTGAATGCCTTGTCCGACCGAGAATCCAGAGTACTGAAGATGAGATTTGGCTTAAATGGCTCTCGCCCGATGACCCTGGAAGAAGTGGGCCAGAAGTTCGGCGTCACTCGTGAGCGCATCCGCCAAATTGAAGCCAAAGCACTTCGTAAACTTCGACACCCCAGTAAGCGCAAGCGACTCCAGGACTTCTTGGACTAGAATCTTTTGTTGACAGTTGATTTATAGGCAAACCAAATCTTAGGTTGGATTTATGGCCTCTTTCTTGATAAAATGACGACCGATACCGATCCCTGGTAGCTCAACGGTAGAGCAATTCGCTGTTAACGAAAAGGTTCTAGGTTCGAATCCTAGCCGGGGAGCCACGTAGGACGAGAGGCATAAAATGCTATCTTGTCAAAGGGTTTTTTCCAGTCGTATAGCACTATTTTGCCATCAAGCCTCAGGTTCTGAAGCGTCATATTCAAAAGTAGCCGTTTTTCTTCTGGTTCAGAACCCGCAAATAATTCTTTTGCTCGTGAAGCTATCTGTACCAGATATTGAGCGGTCAAGTAATACTCTTCATCTGCCATTTGTAGTTTAGCTAATTTTGCTTGTAGTAGCTTTTGTTCAGCACGGTAAGCATTGCGCTTATCTTCAAAGAAGCTCTTAGTAATACTACCGTCTAGCTGGTCCTCATACATTTTTTCGATGCGGTGCTGGTATTTGTCATACTCTGCTTGGTAGCGAGTGCGTAGTTGCTCAGTAAAGTACTTTTTGTCCTGATGTGAGCCTTTGAGAGTGTTCACAATGTCATCAACGGCTTCTTGTGGTAGTTCCAGCTGTCCGAACACATCCATAAACTGTTTGGTTAAGTCTGGCTCTGACAGCCAGTCTGCGCCGTGTTTGCCTTTGGACTGGGTGCAGTGATAGTAATGGAAAATGAGGCCACTTTTTTTAATCTTTCTCTCTGGTGTAATAATGCACCCGCACTCTGCGCACTGGATGAGGCCACGATAGGCAAAAGATAGGCCTGCAAACTTAAACTTCTTTTTGTTGTAGCTCGCACGAACTGCCGTAACTTTGTTGTATTGCTCTTCTGAGATAATGCGGTCGTACTGATGGGGATACTCAATACCGTCGTATTTCATCGTGCCACAATAAAAGGAGTTGTTGAGGATTTTTTCGACTTTGCTTTTGGCTATTTTGATACTAAAAATTTCATCAATTTTGTTGCGCACTTCGAGCATTGAATAGCTACCCGTAGAGTACAACTCAAAGACTTTTTGCACGACCGATGCTTCGTTATCATCAATATATATCCAGTTGCGATTGTTGCTTTCATCCTTAGCGTTTTTGTAGCCGTAGGGTGCGCCACTCGGCCACTCACCATTTGCTATTTTGCGCTGGGCAGTAGTGACGGCATCATCTTTGAGGCGGTTGAGAAATTGCTTGGCAAGGTAGACTTTGGTATCCCAGTCGGTAATATCACGACCTATGGTCTTTTGATCAATCACAAGGCGGTCATAGACGAAATGGATTTCTTTTTTGTGTTCACTGCGTAGGTCATCTATGAGTACGGCATCACGGTAGTTTCTGGTAATGCGATCTACACGGTAGGCAATAATAGCCTCCACGTCTGTCTTTGATTTCACAAACTCAATCATCTCGTTGAATTTGGTCCTGATCTTGCGGTCGGCACTCTCACTAAATACAAACTCACGGACGACTTCAAGACCGTTTTCTTGGGCATACTCACGCAAGATGGGCAACTGTATATCTTTGAGAGATAAGCCCTCTTTTTCTTGTCTTACTGTGGAAACTCTGGCGAGAATGACGGCTTTTTTCATTTATTTTCCTGATTTTTGTGCGATTGTTTTGCATAGAGACACACTTGGCTGTTATTGATGCAATCAAACAATGCGGACTCGGCTTTCGTCCCGCCCGATGCGCGCGCAAGCCAGTCCGCTACGCGGACGGCTCCCTTATTACACTAATGACCGATGTTCTTCATTAACGCCCTCCAGTGCGGACGTTGAGCCCTCCTGCGGAGGAGATATAATCTTTTTCTCGCCTTTTCCAAAACCAGTTGTAAAAGTAAAGTTCCCATTCTCGTAACTCATGAATTTTGGGAGCAAGGCATCTTTCATTTTTTTACCTTTCACCATCTTAGCATCCGCGTCGAGTGATGGCTTTAAATCAATGTAAAGTAAACGCCTCATTCTCTCCGCTTGTTCACCAACCCACCCCTGCCTCTGGTCTTTATCCGAAGCAACGCACAACATACCAATGAATTGAAGATATGTTCTCAATGCAGCCGGATAATAACCTTTGTTAACGTTAGCGGCTATTTGTTCCCACATTCTTTTTTCAAATGGCGGACGATACCCTTCTTTATATTCATATTCATCTTCGTACATCATTCCGTAAAACAATTTCAAAACCGTATCGTGTGTATCAAACGTATTTTCTATGTACGATAATGCTTCAAAAGCATTATATATTGCACCGGCAATGCCGGCGTTTATGGTTGTGTCCGAATAAAAACTCACTTCCGGAACATTTTTTTCTTTTTCCTTAACTTCCATATTTAATTCATCTTTATAAGCAAGAAAGTTATAATCATGCCCTAAGAAATCTGCAATAAGGTGTAGCGACCGCCATTCATCTTTCAGTGTATATTTTGTATCAACGCCACGCCCCTCTTCTGTGGAAATTTTTAAACACAAATTCCTAAATATCGAACTCAAGTGAGAAAGCCCGTCATTAATATGACGTGGTGGAACCGAACTGTTTTTTAAATATGCTTCTATTGCTTGCGACAAAGCTTCTATAAAAACTTTAATCTGGATAGTATTTAGGCCACTTTGCATTTTATAATCAAGTGATGGCCGTCCAAACAAATTGAAATTTGAGAGAATGACTGGGGAACCAAAAAGACTTTCGTACAAATTCGTTGAAAGGGCAAAACCATCCTTATCGAGATGCTTATATAGATAAGAGTTCTGATCGGAGAACAAATTTTTGATAATTCTGGAAAATCCAGGCGCCTGTCGTTCGGTTAATCTATATTTTTCAATAGTAGCGATGATGTGGCGAAGTGCGTCTAATCTTTTGGTAGTTATTAAATCCACCAAAGAAGCTTCGCCCAAAATACTATCAAGAATCGCAATTGCGAATCGAGTTCCTTCAGCATCGGGGCGTTGGCTCGCAGTTCCACAAATACTATCTAAATTTTCTAAGAAAGCATTTAAAATCACCTCGAGCCGGTCGGGGCTTGGTCTTGAAAGTTCTCTCCCCAAAACTTCGTAAAACTTTCTGGCGTTGCGTGGATTGAAGAGTCTTTTGTTCGTAGCCCTTATGAAAAGAAAAACTATCGAGAAAGCAACCATAATACTTGCAATCACCTGCCAAAAAATTGATGTTTGAAAAATTAATACCGGGTCTTTGATTAGAATTAGAGATGACACTATCGTAAGTAAGACTCCGGCTAATAGCGTTAAAAGGACAATGGGTTGGATGTAGCTTCTAACGCGTAAGGCGATAAGCCATTTCTCTCGCTTAAACTGATAGATGGCAAGCATTATCGTAATAGAAGCGAGTGCTTCGCCGATAGAAAAAAAGATGGGTGGATTTTGATAAGGATAATTAGTCAAATCTGGAGTAAAAAAATTATTAATCTGTCCCACTAATCCCCATATATCTATTTTTGGGAAAGAAATGAAAAGTAGATGCACTTTGAAAAACCCGAGAATATATCCTAAAAATAATCCAGCTAAAAAACTAATTCCAATCGGAATTCGGTTAGACCAGCGGTAAGATTTAAATTTTGATATCTTTTCAAGCATGATTATATTCCAGCTTTAGTTAGGTTATCGATTTCCTTTTGCTCGATTGTGAGTCTTGCACAACATCTCACAATTTTTTACATCTGTTGCGCCACCCTTGCTCCAGGCTGCTACATGATCGGCATCCATATCTACCAAGGTCCAGATCTTTTCTTTGTTTGCATCGTGACCAATCGCGCAGTGAGAACAGTTCGAAATACCTTTCTTCTTTGCGGTGGTAGTTTGAGCTTCATACACTGAACGTTTTGTTGAATCCTCAAAAACTCGGACTTCAAGTAGTTTTGTTTCAACTTCTCCACCAAGCACATACTCGAAAATACCTTTGCGACTTTTAACAAAACCGTCTGCGTAGAGTTTCTGAACAGAAGCGGACACAGCAGCGGGATTAAATTTTTGCTTATGATATGTTTGGTAAAGTCTGTTCCATTCAAGCCCTTTCATTTCGCTCTCAACATCCGCAAATGTAGTCGAAACCCAATCAATCACAGTATCGAAATGCTTTTTTAGTTCGGTAATATTTTCGTCATTGCGGTGTTTGCTCATGTAGCTATCGATTTGCCCGTCAGAAACCCAATCTAGAGCTTGTTCTAAATATGCTTGGCGCTTGATGTCTCCAGCAATGTAAGCACTCCATTTCTGGATGTTGGTATTTTGACTATTACTAAACTCTTCGCGAGCACGAGTGACGAAAGATCCAGAATATACCGCGTTGAGGATCTCTTGTTCGGTTAATGGTACCCCGGCAATGTTAATGGTCTTAAACCAGTCTTTGATCTCAGGCTCGTCACCTTCGCACACATACACCAACAACTTAGTCTTCATAATTTGTTCACGCTGACTCAGAGCCATACCGCTGTAATACTGTTCATGACCGTTCTTATCTTTTACAGCAAATTTGCCAGTGACAAAACGACCAATACTCGTGATACGCTGTTGACCATCCAATACTTCAAACTCGTCTTTGCCAGCCTGATTGAAATAGATCAAACCAATAGGGTAACCCTTCAGAATTGAGTCGATTATCGCAACATCCCTTTTGCCGTCAGCATAAATGTAATTACGCTGGTATTCGGGTTGAATAGTTAGTTTGCCAGAGAGACCGAACAAGCCTTTTCCTTCAAGTTCGTTGTATACAAAGCCGTCGCAAACTTCTTTTATAGTGATGTTATTTTTTAATATTGTTTTCATAATTATTTTTTAACAGTTTATAAATTATTTGGTTTTATGGTTGTGTACATCATAAAACTAGGGTCTGAATTTTCTTTATAATCCGAATTTCTATAAATATAATTAATTTCTCTAAAAGGAGATTTGAACTTCTTCCACCATTTAATACCTTTAAATTTACAAACAATTATTGGCTTACTATCCTCACTATCATGATCTCTTACATATTCTATCCATTCAAATGGCACTAAACCTGCAGGAATATTTTCATCACTTGGCCTTAAAATAAACTGAACTCCATATTCTGGTATTATTGTATACAATTCGGCACGCTGCTTACGATATGATTGATTTGTGTAATCCGTTCGTAATGGATGATATTTTGAAACATCTGCTAACACTACACTTGTATAATTTTCTAATTTTCTTATTTCTTCTGTAATTTTGATCTCATGTTGATATTTTTCTTTAGCTGATATTTGTTTAGATAATCTATAAATCCAAAATGCAACAATAGAACTTACAGCAATACCAGCAATTGAAAACAAGTTATCCCAAAAATTAAATAGGTAATTAATTTCCATGAAATTATTTTTTTTTGTGCTTAATAAAAATTCTCTTAAAAACTTCTTTTCCGTCTATATATGTACTCCTTCCGTAAATGCAATTGGGGTCTTGATTAACGCCTCGATTTGAACCAATAATTTCAAATTGTTCTGGAGAATACTTCTCTAAAAAGCTAACGGGGACTCCCATTACACCTTTATAGTCACTTGGAATAGCATCTGAAAATGGTACTTCAATAGCGTCATAGTTGTCGTAACGATCATATTGAATTTTACCTTTCATTTTTTTATGAAATTTCAGATTATCTTGCATTGACATAAGTTTGAGTGGTTGATGACGACGACCGTGATCGAGGTTTGTAAACCAACAACAATTCCGAAACTTAACTAGGCCAGACTTTTTATCATATACACCCAATGCAAAGTCTTCACGCGCATTCGGGGTGGAGAAATATGCATTACCAGCATGAAAACCATTTCCAAGCCACAACTTTTGTTCTTTCACATATGGAAAAATATCTACATAAACAATTGCGTTCATAGTGCCAATCACTAGAAATTGCTTTTTGTATTCCATGAGCTGTCTAATGTACTCTATAAACAAACTAAATGGCGGATTAGTGACTACAATATCGGATTGTTTGAGTAACTCGACACACTCATCACTCCTAAAATCACCATCGCCTTCAAGTGGTGTCCATTCGTTGTTTTTGTTGGCTTTTAACTGCTTAGCAATATCTTCAAGCGTAAAGGATCCGTCTCCATCAATATCACCAACCTCGTTAATAATAAATGTATTAGCAGTGATTTTTGGTCGCCCCTTTGATTTTGGGAGAGTCTTGTCGTCACCAAACAATCTCAGCTGTGAGTTGGCTACTGGTGAGGGTTTGTAGCTAGTTGAGATAAGCCTTTTTAAACCTAGACGATTAAAGTTTAAGACGAAATAACGAAAGAAGTTACTCTCAAAAGGATCGTCGCAGTTGCTGTAAACTACTTTCCCCTTGAAAGTATTAGGGTCATACTCAAGATAAGATTCGACTTCTTTTTGAATATCAGAAAATTGAGTGTAGAACTCATCATTTTTTGCTTTTTTAGCGTTTGTAAGGTTTCTGTTTGCCATACATTTATTTTTGACTGTTAACGAATTGATCTAATTCGACTTTGCTTATTCTGTATTGTTTTCCAGCTCTTACTGACTGAAGCTTCCCTGCCCGTATCCACCTATAAACTGTCAAATACGCCACTTTCAGGAGCTTTGCCACCTCGTTGATGCTGTAATATGTTGTGTCAGTCATAGGTTTTTACCTTTTATCATTATTTATCATTTACTTCATAAAATCAACTAGTCTTATTGGCTGAGATTGCTCGACTTGGTCAAACAGTAAGCGGAAAACATCCCTAGAGTCTGGTACTGCAAGTTTTTTCATCTCTTGTTGCAAGCTATACCAAACTTGTTGCCTGT
>Ga0163147_10001796_pt1 | contig 31842 bp, 25 predicted proteins | sample OliLakLV19MP6G1_FD_148597 | JGI IMG/M metagenome (GOLD analysis project Ga0163147, IMG submission 148597) | Freshwater microbial mat bacterial communities from Lake Vanda, McMurdo Dry Valleys, Antarctica- Oligotrophic Lake LV.19.MP6.G1 | ecosystem: Environmental > Aquatic > Freshwater > Lake >...
GGTTGACGCCGAAGAGTTCAAGTTAGCAGCCGAGCGGATTCGCGAAGAAATTTTGAAGCACGCGGTGGACCGAGAACGCCAGTGTTTAGTCGCTGACTACGGGGGCAGTGAAGTGGACGCCGCCCTGCTCCAAGCGGTCACGCTGCGCTTCCTTCCACCAGAAGATGAACGCCTGCACACGACGGTGGACGCCGTGGCAGCGGACCTCGCCTGGCACGGTTGGCTGAAACGCTATCGCACCAACGACGGGTTTGGCGCTCCCGAGGTGGCCTTCATGCTCTGCACTTTTTGGCAAATCGAGGCGCTCGCCAGGCTGGGTCGCTCGAAAGAGGCTCAGACCCTGATGGCGGGCATCCAACACGTTGACTCCCCGCTCGGTCTCTTCGGAGAGGATGTCAATCCGCTCTCCGGTGCGATGTCCGGTAACTTTCCCCAAGCGTACTCTCACGTGGGATTGATCCATGCAGCGTTCGCCGCAGCACCCCGCTGGTCGGAGTTTGCTTCGTGAGTAGCGCCACCGAGAAATGACCCCGACATCGGATCCCCTCATCGAAGGGTCTGAAATCAATTCATCGGCGAGGACGCGTTTGGTCAACGCGTTGGCACTTCGGTTTCGACGGGTTGGGGCACGTTTCTCGGCGCTTCTGGTGCTGTTTAGTAAGTTCGGTCGCCGCTATCTTCCGAATGAAGGGCAGCATCTGTTCGCACTCACGCTCCTGGTGGGCGCCGCTTGTGGCCTGGTTGCGGTTGCCTTTCATCTTGCTATTCGCGGAGCCGAACAGCTCCTCATTGAACACGCTCTCCACGCCCCAGGGGATTCTTGGATGGCGTGGACGATCATCACTCCCACTTTGGGGGGCCTCATCGCCGGGGCGGCGCTGACCTGGCTGGTGCCAGGCGCTCGAGGTTCAGGGATCCCTCAGGTGAAACAAGCGTTTGCGACTGAAGGAGGGCGCATCCGATTTCGAGACGCACTAGGAAAGTTTGTCGTCGGCACGCTGCAAATTGGATCGGGTGCTTCGCTCGGGCGCGAAGGCCCCACGGTGCAGATCTGCGCTGGCGCCACGAGCTTGCTAGCGCGGGTCACTTCGCTCCCACCGCGCAACCTGCGACGCTTGACACCTGTGGGTGTTGCAGCGGGGATTGCTGCGGCGTTCAACGCCCCGATCGCAGCCGTTACGTTTACCATTGAGGAGATCGTCGGAACGCTGGACCAGTCCGTGCTTTCGGGCGTGATCGTTGCGGCAGCGCTCGCCGCGGTGATCGAGCGTGGGATCTTGGGCGTGCACCCCGTGATCGAGGTAACGACGGCCTATGGTCTCGATCACGCCTCCTCCCTGCCTCTCTATGCCCTTTTGGGAATCGCCGCGGCCTTCGTTTCCATCGCCTTCACCGAAGGCTTGCTCCGCGTGCGAGCCTGGTTTCAGCGCTTGCGCGCAATTCCCAAGTGGGCCCATCCCGGTGTGGGGGGACTGGTCACAGGGCTGCTTGCCGTCGTGCTGCTTCGCTTTCTGGGAGCCGCAGGAATCACAGGTGGTGGCTACGAGACACTCGGACGTGCGCTCGACGGTGAGCTTGGCCTGCGCGTCCTCCTCGCGCTCTGCGCGGCGAAACTCGTGGCGACTGTCCTCTCGTATTCGAGCGGCGGCGCTGGAGGTATCTTCGCGCCCGCTCTCTTTGTCGGTGCAATGCTGGGGGGCGCTGTCGGGCACCTCGACGTGCTTCTGCTGGGGCACGAGAAATACCAGCTCGGGGCGTTCGCCCTCGTCGGCATGGGGGCCGTCTTTGCAGGTGTCATTCGCGCCCCCATCACCTCTGTGCTGATCATCTTTGAAATGACCGGCGGCTACGGACTGGTGCTGCCGCTCATGTTGGCCAACATGAGCTCGTACATGCTCGCTCGGCACTTGCGCCCGACGCCGATCTACGAGGCTTTGCTTGCACAAGATGGCATCCACATCCCGCAATCCACGCAGTCGCCGCACCCCATCGATCAACTCCGAGTCTCGGACGCGATGACCCGAGAAGACGACCTACGCACCACGTCATCCGATTCGACGCTAACGACCCTCATGCGCCCCGCCAACGTGATCCACCGAGACGAGTCACTGCTGCGAGCTGTGGTGAAGATGAATGACCTTGGCGTGCGCCAGCTCGTTGTGATCGACGGAACGGACGAACGGCCATGTGGACTCCTCGCCATGAGCGATGTGGTGCGCGCCCACGCACGGGCTTACCGCGGCGCAGATCGAGGATCGAAGTCCTCACTTTCTCTGCGACCCCTCCCCGAGAAACCCGCTTCTTCCCTCATGGTCCACGCTGAACTTGCCGAGCGTAGCACGAAGCTTTCAGATCTCATTGGGCGCCTCCGAGATCGCCCGGATCGCCCTTTTGTGATACCGAATGCGCGCTCTGGGTTCTCCGCGATCCTGCCTGAACACTTGGGGGAATTTGCTCGGGACGAGGAGTTCGGCAAGATGCTGATAGCTGCTGACGTGGCGCGGCCTGTGGCGAGCGTTCAGGCCAACGCGACGTTGCCGGAGTTGGTGCGCGAGCTCCAAGCTGGCCAATTTGAAGCTGCTTTGGTGCTCGATGCGAGCGGCGCGCCCATGGGGATCGTCACCAAAGCGGCACTCGCCATGGGTCTGCTCGATTGGTACGTCAGCAGCTTGGATCTAAGCTAGTGATACGTTGCAGAGAGGCATACGCAGAGTCGCCTCAGTGGGGCGCTGTTGCTCGCGCATGTTCGGCCACCGCACGGCTGGAGTTTTCCCGTTTTTGGACTGCGCCCGGTGTTGTCCAGCTCGCTCGACGCTTGGCCGGCTGGGCATGGCGTTTGCTTAGTGACGGTAAAACCCATGGGGGCATACCACATGCGATTCCAAATCAGCAGACGCACGCCCATATTCAGGATGGACCCAAACACACAGAACGCAATGCGTGCGCGTCTGCGTAAAACTGGCGGCCAATTTCAGTCGATCGAGATCATTTCATAATGTCGACCCACCCGCTGGAACGAACGGCTCCGTCGAATCGCGGCGTTGTCGTGGCGGTGCGCGGCAGTGTCGTCGATATTCGGTTCGATGCGCACCTGCCTCCCATCTATTCGCTGCTGCACGCGGGCGACGAAGGTCGAATCGTCATTGAAGTGTTGGCCCAGCGAGATGCGTTCCACGTGCGCGGAATCGCATTCACGCCGACGCAAGGGCTTGCCCGCGGAATGGCCGTGGTGGACACGGGGGGACCACTCAAAGCTCCAGTGGGAAAAGCGATTCTCTCGCGGATGTTCGACGTGTTCGGTAACGTCATCGACCGCCAAGCGGCGCTCTCCGACGTCGAATGGCGTTCCGTGCATCGTGCGCCTCCCCCCCTTGTACGACGTTCCACGAAATCTGAAGTCTTCGAGACCGGGATCAAAGTCATCGACGTCTTGGTTCCGCTGGAGCGGGGCGGAAAGGCGGGTCTCTTCGGCGGAGCGGGTGTCGGCAAGACGGTGCTGCTCACCGAGATGATCCACAACATGATTGGGCATCAGGCGGGCGTGAGCATTTTCTGCGGCATCGGCGAGCGCTGCCGCGAAGGCGAGGAGCTGTACCACGAGATGCAGAAGGCCGGCGTGCTCGCGAAGATGGTCATGATCTTCGGTCAGATGAACGAGCCGCCGGGTGCACGGTTCCGGGTCGGACATGCAGCCCTGACGATGGCCGAATACTTCCGCGATGACGAACACCGCGACGTTCTGCTGCTCATCGACAACATCTTCCGCTTCATCCAGGCCGGGATGGAGGTGTCTGGCCTTTTGGGGCAGATGCCGTCACGATTGGGGTACCAGCCGACCATGGGCACCGAGCTGGCCGGTTTGGAGGAGCGTATCGCCAACACGGATGCCGGCGCCATCACCTCGATCCAAGCGGTGTACGTGCCGGCAGACGACTTCACCGATCCGGCGGCGGTGCACACGTTTTCGCATCTTTCCGCGTCGATCGTGCTCTCGCGCAAGCGAGCAGCCGAAGGTCTCTTCCCGGCGATCGATCCGCTGCAATCCAACTCCAAGATGGCTACGCCGGGCATTGTGGGCGAGCGGCACTATGCCCTAGCTCAGGAAATCCGGCAGACGCTGGCGCAATATGCGGATCTTAAAGACATCATCGCCATGCTCGGCCTTGAGCAACTCTCGCCTGAAGATCGCAAGGTCGTGGCGCGCGCGCGTCGGTTGGAACGGTTTCTCACCCAGCCTTTCTTCACGACCGAGCAGTTCACCGGGCACCAGGGGAAGCTCATCAGCTTGAAGGACTCGCTCGACGGCTGTGAGCGGATCTTGCGCGATGAGTTTAAGGACTACCCGGAGAGTGCACTCTACATGATAGGGGCGATCGACGAAGCGAAACGCGATCCGAAACCCGCCGCGAAACCTTCATCTGCAGCCGAGCACTCGGCCAGCGCGGGCCACGAATGAACCTCAAGGTCCTGCTCCCCTTCCGGATCTTCGCGGAGAAGACCGATGTGTCGCGCATCGTGGCGGAGACGCGCGCCGGATCGTTCGGCCTTCTCCCGCATCGCCTCGATTGCGTCGCGCCGCTCGTGCCCGGCATTCTGATGTACGAGAGCGAATCGGAGGGCGAGGTCTACCTCGCTGTCGACGAAGGAGTGCTGCTCAAGACCGGGCAGGATGTTCTCGTCTCCGTGCGTCGAGCGATCGGAGGCTCCGGGCAAGACCAACTCGACCAACTGCGCACCTCGGTGGAGCAAGAGTTTCTAACGCTGGACGAACAGGAGCAAAGTGTGCGCGCGGTCATGGCGAAGCTTGAAACGGGCTTTCTACGCCGCTTCGTGAGGCTTCAGCATGACTGACGAGCGGAGAAGCACGCCATCTTTGGGCCGCGCCATCGGCGCACAGGCGACGCGCAAGCTCAAGGCGCAGCGTGAGTCCTCGCATGGCGTTTGGTTCGGCCTCGGCATGATGGGGCTCGTCGGGTGGTCGGTGGTCGTTCCGACGCTCCTCGGGGCGGCGCTGGGGCTGTGGTTGGACAAGAGCCAACCTGGACGCTTCTCGTGGACGTTGGCGCTGCTCGTGGCCGGCCTTGTGATCGGGTGCCTCAACGCGTGGCACTGGGTCGCCAAAGAAGACCAGGCCATGCGCGACGAACCAAAGGACGATGACCATGAATGAAACGCCGACGTTGATCCTGGCGAGCCTCGCAGGCGCGGGGCTTGGATCCATGTTCTTCGGCGGGCTCTGGTGGACGCTGCGCAAGGCGATGGCGTCGCCGCGGCCTGCGCTCTGGTTCGCCTGCAGCCTGCTGCTCCGAATGGGCGTAACGCTGCTCGGCTTCTACTTCGTGTCCGCGGGTCAGTGGCAACGGATCGTCGCGTGTGTGCTTGGATTTGCCGGTTCGCGGGCAGCGATCACCTGGTTTGCCCGGCCGCGCCCTAGGCCAGCGCGGGAGGTGAGCCATGCCGCTCAGTCCTGACGAGCTGATCTTCTGGCGCTATGGGTTCATCCAACTCAACGGCACGATCGTCTTCACGTGGGGCGTGATGCTGCTTCTCACCGTCGGCGCGGCGCTGATCACTCGCAGGCTCTCCACGGACCTAAAACGCGCCCGTTGGCAGAATTTCCTTGAGATCGTCGTCACCGGCATCATGAAGCAAATCGAAGAAGTCGGGCTTCCGCATCCCGAAAAGTACGTGGGCTTCCTCGGCACGCTCTTTCTATTCGTCGCCACAGCGGCGCTGTGCACCATCCTGCCGGGCTACTCGCCCCCGACCGGCTCGCTCTCGACCACCGCTGCCCTCGCGCTGTCAGTCCTTGTCGCCGTGCCGTTCTTTGGCATCGCGGAGAAGGGGTTGGGTGGCTACCTCAAATCTTATATCAAGCCGACTGTTATCATGTTGCCCTTTAACATCATCAGCGAAGTCTCGCGCACGCTGGCTCTCGCGGTCCGCCTCTTCGGCAACATGATGAGCGGCGCGATGATTATTGCGATCCTTCTCACCATTACTCCATTCCTATTTCCGATCGTGATGACGGCGCTCGGCCTGCTTACCGGCATGGTGCAAGCGTACATTTTCAGCATCCTGGCTGCCGTCTACGTGGCGGCCGCGGTGCGGACGCAAACCCGCAAACCCAACCCAAAACCAGCGCTCAGCACGTGAGGCAACGAAGGACAGAACTATGGACACGATGACGATGATCGCGGTGGTATCAATGGTGTGCGCCGGCATCACCACAGCCTTTGGCACGATGGCCCCATCGCTCGCGGAAGGAAAGGCGGTGGCTACCGCGCTGAGCGCGCTCGCGCAGCAACCTGACGCCTCCCCGACCATCACACGAACTCTGTTCGTCGGTCTCGCGATGATCGAGTCCTGCGCCATCTACTGCTTTGTGCTGTCGATGATCTTCATCTTCGCCAATCCCTTCTGGAATCATTTCATTCAGGCCGCCGGAAAGTAGCCATGCTCATCGATTGGTTCACCGTCGGTGCGCAGGCACTCAACTTTCTCGTCCTCGTCTGGTTGATGAAGCGTTTCCTCTACAAGCCGATCCTCCACGCCATCGACGAGCGAGAGAAGCGCATCGCCACGGAGCTCGCAGATGCTGACGCCAAGAAGACCGAGGCGAAGAAAGAGCGGGCTGAGTTCCAGCGCAAGAACGAGGAGTTTGAAAAGCAGCGCGCCGCACTTTTGAGCAAGGCGACGGACGACGCGAATGCCGAGCGTCAAAGACTCCTCGACGAAGCGCGCAAGGCGGCTGATGTGTTGAGCACGAAACGACAGGAAATGCTAAGGAGCGACGCCCATCATCTCAATCATTCCATCTGTCGCCGCGCCGAGCAGGAGGTCTTTGCCATCGCCCGAAAGGTGCTCACTGACCTTGCGACAACAAGCCTGGAAGAGCGCATGGCCGAGGTGTTCAACCGCCGATTGCGAGAGCTGGACGCCGAGAGCAAGCAGAGACTCGCCGAGGCTCTCAAGTCCGCATCTGACCCCGCCCTGCTGCGCAGTGCTTTTGAGCTACCGACGGAGCAACAAGCAGCAATACGGAAAGCGCTCAACGAAACGTTCTCGGCCGATATCAGTATTCGCTTCGAAACTGCGCCCAAGATGGTCAGCGGCATCGAGCTCACCACGAATGGACAAAAGGTGGCCTGGAATATTGCGGACTACCTGGGGTCGCTGGAGAAGGGCGTCGGCGAACTTCTGAAAGCGCAGGACACCGCGGATTCCGAAACCAAGGCACCGGACGAGCAGACGGCGAAGATCGCGGAGCGTGCCTATGAGCTGTACGAACAGCACGGCCACCAGAGCGATTCGGCGAATCAAGACTGGAGTCAGGCAGAGCGGGAGGTTCAGAAGGCTGGTGCGCATGGAGCCTGAGAGCCTAAAGAGCGTTTTCGAGCGCACCTTCGCGGCAGTAGACCACGTGCTCGGCAGCTTTGCGCCACAACTGACGTCGCGCGAGGTGGGCACCATCACGCACGTGTCCACCGGCATCGCCATGGTCTCCGGCCTCCCGAGCGTGGGGTTCGACGAGCTGATCCAGTTTCCGGGAGGTGTGTTCGGGATCGCCTTCAACGTGGACGAGGAGGAAGTCGGCGTCGTGCTGCTCGGGGAATTCTGGGATCTGCACGCCGGCGACGAAGTCGAACGAACCCGCCGGGTCATGGACGTGGGCGTGGGTGATGAGCTGCTCGGACGCGTCATCGACCCACTCGGTCGGCCGCTTGACGGCGCTGGAGCACTAGCGACGACCCGGCGCTTGCCCATTGAACGCCCGGCGGCGCAGATTATGGATCGAGCGCCCGTCACAGTGCCGTTGCAGACTGGTCTCAAAGTGATCGACGCGCTCATTCCGATCGGCCGCGGTCAGCGCGAGCTGATCCTCGGAGACCGGCAGACCGGAAAGACAGCCATTGCCATCGACACCATCCTGAACCAGCGAGACCAGAACGTCATCTGCGTCTATTGCGCCATCGGGCAGCGCGCCTCCGCCGTGGCGAAGTCCGTGGCCGTGCTTCGAGAGAAGGACGCGATGAAATACACGGTGGTCGTCGTGACCGAGGGCAATGACCCACCGGGTCTCGCCTTCATCGCTCCCTACGCGGCGACCAGCATCGCCGAGCACTTCATGGAGGCCGGCCGTGATGTGCTGATCGTCTACGATGATCTCACGCACCACGCGCGCGCCTATCGCGAGATCTCGCTTCTGTTGCGAAGGCCTCCGGGGCGCGAAGCCTTCCCCGGCGACATCTTCTACATCCATTCCCGTCTACTCGAGCGGGCGACGCACCTCAGCAAAGAGCTCGGCGGTGGTTCGCTCACGGCACTTCCCGTGATCGAAACGGAAGCCCAGGACATTTCCGCCTACATTCCCACCAACCTCATTTCGATCACCGATGGGCAGATCTATTTGTCGCCGTCGCTCTTCGATTTGGGAGTGCTCCCGGCCGTTGATGTCGGGAAATCCGTCTCGCGCGTTGGAGGCAAGGCACAGCGGGGGACGTACCGTGCCGTCGCAGGTGATCTGAAGCTCGCGTATGCGCAGTTCGAAGAGCTGGAGACCTTTGCCCGCTTCGGTGCTCGCCTCGACGACGACACGAAGCAGAGTATCGAACATGGCAGGCGAATTCGCGCCTGTTTGAAACAACCCGAGTTCAGCCCAGTCTCGGTGCCGGCACAGCTCATCATCCTGCTCGCATTGAGCGCAAAACTCCTTGATGCCGTCCCCATAGACCAGATCAGGGACGCCGAGCAGGCGCTGTCCAAGGCCGCGGAGACCATTCCCGCCGAGGTACGTGCGCGCTTCGACACCGCCGCAACGCTGAGCGACGAAGATCGTAAGACCCTCGTCGAGAGCGCGCGGCAAGCGCTGACGCGCTTTCAACCCAAACCGAAACCCACACCGACGCCGGACCCCAAAACCGAACAGACCGCCAAGGAAACAGCATGAGCGACACGATGGTTAGCCTTCGGCGAAAGATCAGCGGCGCGGCAGACTTGCAGTCCGTCGTCCGCACCATGCGGGCGCTGGCCGCTGCGAGCATTGGCCAATACGAGAATTCGGTGCGCGCGCTCGAAGACTACCATCGGACCGTCGAGCTCGGCTTGAGCGCCTGTTTTCGTGAGATCGAGCCGACGGCTTCGCCCCTACCGGGGAAAGGAGAGTCCGAAGGGGACACGATCGGTGCTGTCGTATTCGGTTCGGACCAGGGTCTCGTGGGCCAATTCAACGACGTCGTGGCTGACCACGCGATCGAGACACTCAGCGCTCTACCCGGCAAACCAGCGATCTGGGCCGTCGGCGAACGCGTTCACGCGCGTCTTCTGGATGCGGGCGTCAACGTGGTCGGCCTCTTCCCCGTGCCGAGTGCAGTGAATGCCATCGCTCCGCTCCTCGGGAGGATTCAGCTCGAGAGCGAATCGCACCGAACGCAAGGCAATTACACGCGCGTGTACGTCTTCCATAACCGGCCGCGCTCGGGAGCGCTTTACGAGCCCGTCCACCAACGTCTCTTGCCACTCGACGCCGTGTGGCAAGAGACGTTGGCCGAAGTCCGCTGGCCTACCGGATTGTGCCCCGAGCTCCTCGGCGGCGTCAGCGGGGCGCTGCAGGCGCTGATTCGAGAGTACCTCTTCATCTCGCTCTTTCGCGCGTGCGCCGAATCGCTTGCAAGTGAGAACGCCAGTCGCCTCGCCGCGATGCAGCGCGCGGACAAGAACATCAACGACCTCCTGCAGGATCTCCACGCCACATTCCACCGTCTGCGTCAGCAACGGATCGACGAAGAGCTCTTCGACGTCATCTCCGGATACGACGCCCTGCAGCATTTTTCCCGAAGGAGGGTCAGCGCATGAACTACCGCGAAGCGTTCCGCGTCGAACCGGGTAGCCGCATACGGCTCGAAAACCTCGATCCAGGGCTCACCGATAGCGACGAAAAGAAGAAGCATGCACGCGAGGAGCTCGAGAAGCTCAAGCAGCGGATGGACACGCTCCAATTTCAGCTCTACGCCGAGCAGAAGCGTTCACTCCTCATCTGCCTTCAGGCTCCGGACGCTGGCGGCAAGGACGGCGTGGTCCGGCACGTCATCAGCTCGATGAATCCGCAAGGCTGCCGCGTCGTGGGTTTCAAACAGCCATCGACCTTAGAGCGTGCGCACGATTTTTTGTGGCGGATCGAACACCAGACCCCAAGGCGCGGCGAGATCGTCGTGTTCAATCGCTCCCACTATGAGGATGTCCTCATCGTTCGCGTGCATGATCTCGTCCCGGAAGAAATCTGGTCAGAGCGGTACGCACAGATCAATCACTTCGAGCAGCGCCTCGTCGCGAATGATACCCACATCCTGAAGTTCTTTCTCCATATCAGCAAGGAGGAGCAGCTCTCGCGCTTCGAGGATCGACTCGATGATCCCGCACGGCATTGGAAGATCAGCGAGGCGGATTACTCAGAAAGAAAATACTGGGCTGACTACGAGAAAGCCTATGAGGCCGCCCTCAGCAGGTGCAGCACAGCCGCCGCCCCGTGGTTCGTCATTCCGTCGGACCACAAGTGGTTTCGCAACCTCGCCATCGCACGAATCATCGTCGAGACGCTGGAAAACCTCGGCATCGAGGTTCCGAAGCCGACGGTGAATATCGACGACATTCTCAAGAAATATCACCAGGCCGACGCGAAGCAAGAACGGGCAGAGCAGCGCCGCCGCGAAGAGAACGGAACCGAGCGATGAGCAAATACGACGGTCTCCCGACGGATCAGGAAGGTTTCGAGCCGCTCGCCGAGCTCGCCTTGGACACGCAGGCTACTACATGAGGGTCAATGCCGAGCACGAGGGGGGACATGCGTATCCACCGGGCTTCAATGAGGCGAGGCTGGACGTGTTGCAGCGTCACGCCTTCGAATATTTCCTGCGCGAGACCAACCCTTCGAATGGTCTTGTCGCGGATAAATCGCTACCGGGTGCTCCCGCCAGCATCGCGGCCGTAGGCTTCGCGCTCACGGCCTATCCAGTCGGCGTCGCGCGCGCCTGGATGACACGCGCCGACGCGATCGCCCGCACGCTCGCGGTGTTGCGGTTCTTCTCAACCAGCACGCAGGGCACGGCGCTGGACGCAACCGGGCACAACGGCTTCTACTACCACTTTCTCGACATGACGACCGGAAGGCGCGCTGGCGTGAGCGAGTTGTCCACCGTCGACACCGGCTTCCTGCTCGCCGGCATGCTCACCGCCGCGATGTTCTTCGATCTAGACAATGAAGAGGAGCGGGAGATCCGGACGTTGGCCGACGCGCTCTACCGGCGCACTGATTGGCAATGGGCGTGCAATGGCGGCGCCACGCTCACCCACGGCTGGACCCCGGAGAGCGGCTTTCTGCTCTACCGCTGGGAAGGCTACGACGAGGCGGTGCTCCTGTACGTCCTCGGGCTGGGCTCTCCGACGCACCCCCTACCGCCGGAGAGCTACGCGGCCTGGGTATCCACCTACGAATGGAAGAAGATTTACGGCTACGAATTCATCTACGGTGGTCCGCTCTTCATCCATCAGTACTCACATGTCTGGGTGGATTTCCGCGGGATCCAGGATGCGTTCGTACGCGACAAAGGTATCGACTATTACGAGAACAGCCGCCGCGCGACGTACGTCCAGCAAGAGTACGCGATCCGAAACCCGCTCGAATTCGTGGGCTATGGGGAGCATTTCTGGGGGTTGACCGCGAGCGATGGGCCCGGCTGGACGACGCGCAAACTCCACGGCGTCGAGCGATCGTTCTTCGACTACATTGCCCGCGGTGCACCGTATGGCCCCGATGACGGGACCGTCGCGCCGTGGGCCGTGGTGTCGTCGCTGCCATTCGCGCCGGAGATTGTGCTGCCGACCGTCCGCCATTTTCAGGACGTGTATCCAGCGATCACCGGCGAGTACTGCTTCCGGTGCAGCGTCAATCTCAGCTTTCCGAACGCGACCGATGCCGACGCGGGCTGGACGTCGCCCTGCCACTTCGGGATCAACCTTGGTCCGGTGGTGCTGATGTGTGAGAACCACCGGTCAGGTTTGCCCTGGCGCCTGATGCGCGCGTGCCGCTACGTGGTCACCGGACTGCGACGCGCGGGCTTTACGAACGGTTGGCTATGACGCTTGTTAGGTGGGTCATTAAGGTTTCTGGCAATGTGCCATCGGTCCTCAGCCTTCAATGTGGGTTCCGTGCATCGGATACAGTAAGCTCGATTGGTGAGACCCCCGCACCGGCGAAAAGTGATAAGTGTGCGCCCTATTGTGATGCTGGCGGTGCCGCTCGCACCAGAATTCCTTTCCGTCGGTCGCGCGACGCGTCTCGAGGCACTGAGGGCACGGAGGCTCGATCTTGGGAACGCTAGCGTCGGCTGGGCGCACCACAAGAACGGCCGATGGCGCGAGCCTCACGGTGCCCTCCGCAACGGATCCAAGAAGGAAGCGCCGAGCGCCGCGACGCCCATGCGTGCCGACGACGACAAGGTCGGCTTCGACATCGGAGGCGAGTTGAGCAATGGCCTCCGCTGCGTCGTCAGATCGAAGATGCGTCGTCAGCCTGTCGAACGGGGCGGGCGACAAGTGCGTATCGCACCAGCGTTTCACGACTTGTTCGACTTGATCGTGCAGCCGTAGCGAAGCCGTATTGGGAGCGGCGGAACTGGCGTCGTTCTTGATCCCGTCAGCGTCGGGAGCCGCAGTGGCCTCGACATGAATAACGTGAACTTGTGCGCGCTCGTGCGCCTTTGCCTGATCGAAGGCGCGCTCCAGTGCGAGATCACCAAGCTCTGAATAGTCCACCCCGACGACGATTGTATAAGCCTTTTGCGTACTCATTGGGCTCTCTTTCTTCTCTGTTGTGAACTTGTGTGAACTCTGGATGCCTGCAGGCGTGATTGTTTCATCATTCCAATACTCGGGTTGCTCATAGTGATGGTACAGCGATGTTTCGTAGTCTCGATTGAGGAACTCCGGCCTGTACTCCGGTGCTTGCTTGATGCGTTCACGCGACAGGCTGAGGTAGACCATCAGCTCGACCCAGCTCACTCGCTCGATCCATTGCGGCGAAATGAGGACGCGTTTGCCCGGCCACCAGTTTTTTGTGTCGACGACCAAGTAACGAATCGACCAAGTCTCGGCGTCGATCACGAAGTCTTCGACGTGCCCGATCTCGCCGTCCAGCGCTTGAATGTTGTAACCGGTGACGGCCCTCGTGCTGCGCAGATGGGGATCCCAATCTTGCACGCCGTCGACGGATCGTTCGTAGGGCTGGTCACGCAAGAGATACGGGTACGCGCCCCAAGCGTAAGAACCGAAGCCGTAGTTGGGCCATCCGTAGTAATCGTAGTAGTGGGTTTCGAATTGGCGAGAGACGGGCTCATGAGTTTCCAACGAAGGGCTGTCCTCAATCTGCTTTTTAGTGAGGCTCACCGGAAGCACCCGTTCGACGGCATTGACCGGCTCGAGTGCGTAGGGCGAAATGAGCACAGCCCTACCGGTCAACCAACCTCCTGTGTCAGCCACCAGGTAGCGTACGGTCCAGTACTTGTCGTCGAAGTAAAACTCCCTCGCGTGGCCGATGTCCTCGCCATCTTTGGCGCGGAGTTTGAAATTCTTGAAATCCTTAGCCGATATGAGCATGAGTGTCTCCGTTGTCGTTCTCGTGGCTCCACTCCGAGATTGATCGGGTGGTGTCTTGGTTCATTTTCACTCACGCGGCGATCATTGGCGACAAGAGCAAGCACCATGCCCAGCACGCGGCCAGGGCCTGCGGACTGCAGTTGCACAAGCGGGTGCAGCGGGAGCGCCCCACTGAGGCGCAAATGCGCGTGCGCCTCTGCCCCTCACGCCAAGATCTTCTATGGCGTCAATGTTGCACGCTCGACCCCGATGACGTCGTCATCGCGACTGGGGTTCCCCCAACGCTTCTGCGAAGTCCGTCTCTGACACGAAAGCGAGAAACCTGATGATGATAATGAGTTCATGGTGGTGGATGTGGATAGTCGTAATGGTTCTTTTCTGGATGCTGCCTATGGGCTACGGCTGGGGTTATCGGGGTTGGGGCCCGCCGTACCCTCGGTATATCCAGCGACGTCGCGGGGCACGGGCGGCTGCGAGCGGTGGGTCCCCGACGTTCAATCATCACTCCTGGGGCTGGGGTGGCGACTTCGTTTGGGTCGTGCTCTTCGTCGGAGCGTTCTGGGCGGTTGCGTCGCTTTGGTGGTGGCGGTGAAGAGAACGTTGCCACCAGGTCCCCAATGAAGAAGCACGAACACGACACCAAGAAGCCCCGCGACTCCCAGGCGGTGCACGATGAGGTGGCCAAGAAGGCATACGCCATCTACGTGAAGGAGGGCCGTCCGCAGGGACACGACGTAGAAAACTGGCTTCAGGCCGAAGGCAAAGAGCCGCCCGCCAAATCCGACCATCATGCCCATATGGCGGCGGATTTCCAGAAGCGGTTCTGGATCTCGCTGGTCTTGACCCTGCCGATTCTCGCGCTGTCGCCGATGCTTCAATCGCTGGTCGGACTGCGCGCAGCCATCGGTTTCCCTGGCGACGTCTACGTGTTGTTCGCCCTTTCGTCGGCCGTCTTCTGGTACGGCGGCTGGCCGTTTCTCAAGGGCTTCGTCGAGGAGGTCAAGGCCCACCAGCCCGGGATGAGGGTGCTCATCTCCGTCGCCATCGCGACAGCGTATGTCTACAGCAGCGCCGTCGTGTTCGGGCTGGCCGGCAAGATGTTCTTCTGGGAGCTCGCTTCCCTCGTCGACATCATGCTGCTCGGGCATTGGATCGAAATGAAGTCTGTGATGGGCGCTTCGCGGGCGTTGGAGGCACTGGCCAAGCTCATGCCCTCCGACGCGCACAAGCTCATGCCAGATGGCAGCGTGAAGGACGTGCCGCTCAGCGAGCTTTCAGTGGATGACAAGGTCCTGATCAAGCCCGGCGAGAAGATCCCGGCAGACGGTGTCATCGTCGATGGCGAGAGCTCCGTCGATGAAGCGATGTTAACCGGTGAATCGACCCCGGTCGCCAAGAACAAGGGCGGTAAGGTGATCGGTGGGGCGATCAATGGGGAAGGCTCGCTCACAATCGAGGTCAAGGGCACCGGCAAGGATTCGTTTCTCTCGCAGGTCATTAACCTCGTCAAACAGGCCCAGGAAAGCAAATCCAAAACCCAGGACCTCGCCAACACCGCTGCGATGTGGCTCACGTTCGTTGCTCTGGGAGGCGGCGTCCTCACCTTCTTGATCTGGCAATTCCTCATGGGCAAGGAGTTTGCGTTCGCCATCGAGCGCACCGTGACCGTGATGGTCATCGCCTGCCCGCATGCGCTGGGGCTCGCCGTGCCCCTGGTGGTGGCTGTCTCCACGGCCTTGGCCGCTAAGAATGGCCTGCTCATTCGCAACCGAGTTGCCTTCGAGGGTGCCCGAAAGCTACAGGCTATCATCTTCGACAAGACGGGCACACTCACGGAGGGCCGATTCGGGGTGACCGACACCCTGCTACTGAGCGAGGACACCACCGAAGAAACGTTGCGCACGTACGCCGCCTCGGTGGATGCCAATTCCGAGCACCCCATCGCCAAGGCCATTGCTGCCGCTTCGAAGGACAAGCTGCCCGTTGAAGGCTTCAAGAGCATCACGGGCAAGGGTGCCGAGGGGCGCGTCGACGGCAAGGATGTGAAGGTGGTGAGCCCGGGCTACCTGCGTGATCAGAACATCGCGCTCAGCGACCCGCGCGTTGGGCCCCTGCAAGCCCAGGGCAAGACGGTCGTGTTCGTTCTCGTGGACGGCAAGTTGAAGGGAGCAATTGCGCTGGCCGACATCATTCGGCCAGAGGCCAAGCTTGCGATCGATGCACTGAAGGCGCTCGACATCCGCTGCCTGATGCTCACCGGCGACAACCAAGCGACGGCCAAGTGGGTCTCGGACCAGGTCGGGCTGGACGAGTACTTCGCTGAAGTTCTCCCTCAAGACAAGGCCGCCAAAGTGAAAGAGGTTCAAGCGCGCGGCGTGCGCGTGGCGATGACCGGAGACGGCGTGAACGATGCGCCGGCGCTGGCGCAGGCTGATTTGGGCATCGCCATCGGTGCCGGTTCCGATGTGGCGGTGGAAACTGCCGACGTGATTCTGGTGCGAAGCAATCCGCTGGATGTAGTAGCCATTCTGAAGCTCTCCCGCGCCACCTATCGGAAGATGATTCAGAATCTCGTCTGGGCCACCGGCTACAACGTCGTCGCGCTCCCGCTGGCGGCCGGAGCGCTCTACGCCTGGGGCGTGCTCCTGACTCCCGCACTTGGCGCGGTGTTGATGTCAGCGAGCACGGTCATCGTCGCCATCAATGCGCGAATGCTGAGGATCAAGACTGGGCCGAAGCCGGAAGCCGAAGCCAAGGTCGAACCCAAAGCCGAGGCCAAGGCCGAGCCCCGACCGGCGCAGCCGGAATACATTGTGCGCTGAAGCAACAATACGAAAAAAAGACACCGTTATGAAATGAAAATGAAAATGAAAATGCAACCGCCGGGCGCCCTGAACCCGCCGCTCCAGCATTTCAAGGCACCCCACCCAGGCTTATGAATCCATACCCAAAATTCGCCGCGATGATCGCGACCTCCACGGTCGTGATGTTTGGCGTCATGTACCTCAATACCTACGCGCTCGACCACATCTTTTTCAGCGAGACCCGCGCTTACATGGCGCTCATCATGGGCGCAACGATGACCATCGTCATGCTCGGCTTCATGCTGAAGATGTATGACAATCGGAAAGCAAACATTGGCATCTTCCTGGGCAGCGCAGTTGTTTTCGCCGCGTCGCTTTGGCTCGTGCGCAGTCAGGCGACGGTCGAGGGCGTTTCCTGGATGAAGGCGATGATCCCGCACCATTCGATTGCGATTCTGACGAGCGAGCGTGCACACATTTCCGATCCGCGTGCTCGGAGGCTCGCGGACGGCATTGTCGCAGCGCAACGCAAAGAGATCGCCGAGATGAAGGCGTTAATCGAAGACCTTGAGAAGAAACGATGAAGCCGTCTCCTCTAGATTAACCCTCCTGCCGAGCTACGACCGGGAACACGAAGCGGTCTCGAAGTAACATCAATCAGGAAAGCAACAGACCATGAATGACTCGACATCCGTGACCAAGGACCCGATCTGCGGCATGATCATCGACACCGCCACCGCTCTTCACGCCGAACGCGACGGAACACAGTTCTACTTTTGCAGCGACCACTGCCGAGAGAAGTTTCTCTCGGCGCTAGCCGGGACCAAGCCGCAAGGCAAGCCCGGAGGCTGCTGTGAATAGGCGGCGGAAAGTACCGTGAACACGCAGCGACGCCAGTTTCTCGAAGCGCTGGTCGGGGCCGCGGGGGTCCTCGCGAGCTGCGACGCCTGTACCTGCACCGGCTCCTCGCCGCCTCAGGCAAACGCCCCAAGGCTAGCGGGTGGCAGCCGCCCGTCCCCGGACCTCGATCTCGTCCTGAGTGCAGCACCGGGAACCGTCCCGCTCCTCGATGGGCCCCCAACGGCAGTTTGGCGCTTTTCGGCACGCGTTCTGAGCGGCCCTGCCAGTGCGGTCGTAGCGCAGGACGCGGGCTATCTCGGGCCCACGTTGAGGCTGAGGCAGGGGCAGCGGGTGCGCGTTCAGTTCGACAATGCTCTCGGACAAGACTCAATCGTGCACTGGCACGGTCTGCATCTCTCGGAGCAGAACGATGGACACCCCAACTATTCCGTGCCGTCGGGAGCGCGGTATGTGTACGACTTCGAAGTTGCAAATCGCGCGGGGACCTACTGGTACCATCCGCACCCCGCGGACCAGACAGGCCTTCAAGTCTACCGCGGCCTAGCAGGGCTGCTCCTGGTCACCGACGACGACGAGCAAAGGATCGGTTTGCCCGACGGCGACCGAGAGTTAACGCTCGTCCTGCAGGACCGAACGTTCGACCAGTACAACCAGCTCGTCTACGCGCCGAATCGGATGATCGGAATGCTCGGCGACCGCGTGCTGGTCAATGGACAGACCGCGAAGACACGGGAGGTCCAACGGGGGCCTCACCGGTTGCGCATTCTGAATGGTTCCAATAGCCGCTTCTACGACCTCGCGTGGAGCGACGGGAGCCCGATGACGGTGCTCGGCACCGACGGGGGGTTGCTCGAGTCAGCGGTCGAGAAACAGCACCTCGTGCTCGCTCCTGGACAGCGCCTTGATGTCTGGGCGAGTTTCGGCAGCGGTCCCGGTGACGACGTGTGGCTCGAGAGCCGCGCTTTCGACGACCCGGGGCCGGCAATGGGCATGGGCCGAGGCATGGAGGGAGGTGGTGTCGCAAAGGTACCCAACGGTACGCCGCTCCGCATTCAACGCTTCGTTGCAACGGGGAAGGCCTTGATGTCACGAGCGCCCGATCGGTTGAGCCGGGAGACGGCACCGAACGCAGAGGCCCCGCGTGCCACCAAGACCTTCACGACTCAAATGCGGATGATGCGCTGGCTGCTGAATGGTCGCGCTTTCGAACCGCGTGGCGTGGCGGACAACGAACGAGTGCGGCTTGGATCCACGGAAGACTGGGAATTCGTCAATGCGGGTGGCCCCATGACGATGGCGCACCCGATCCATTTGCACGGACCGCAGTTTCGAATCCTCGAACGCGTCGCCGGCCCCGGGCTGGCCACGTTGCGCGACGGTCTCTTCGATCAGGGCTGGCAGGACACGTTCCTGCTACTGCCGGGAGATCGCGTGCGCTTGCGAGTCAGGTTTGAGCGTCACGCCGGTATGTTTCTCTACCACTGTCATAATCTCGAACACGAGGACATGGGCATGATGCGTAACTATTTGGTCGAGCCCAGCTGAGCAGGCTGTTAACCATCAAACAGGCCCGAGCACGTTGGGGGAAAGTGCGGGGACGCTGCGGCGTCGCGGCGTTCCTGCTATGGATCCCTCTCAAGCTGCGTTGGCGTGTTCGGAGTTGGCCCCGGAGGTAAATCATGAATAAAAAACTGCCTTGTACCAATCTGCAGTCGAGTCTCTGGCTCCCGCGTTTGCTGGCGCGACGAGCGGCTCACCGGCACGTCCACGTGGTGTGTGCTGCGTTTTCAGGCTTTCTCTGGTGGAGCGCGCTAACAACCCCGGTCATGGCGCAGGGAGACGTGGCCGGGCCGCAGCATCTACCTGCTCCCAAGAACGAGGAGCTTTCTCTCGCGCCGGCAAAGGTGGCTGTGCAGCCCATCGCCCTCGACGAGGAGATCCGCAAGCGCCTCCAGAACGTCCTGGATGCCACCGACTGGTTCATCGCGCCGCAAGTCGCGGTCGAAGATGGCGTGGTTTTTCTCAACGGCCGGGCCGAAAGTGATGAGATCAAGAAATGGGCGGGCGATTTGGCGCGCAACACCCAGGACGTGGTCGCCGTGGCCAACCGGATCGAAGTGTCCAAGCCATCCGCTTGGGACTTCAGCGGGGCGCAGAGCGGCTTATCCGGATTGTCGCGCGACGTCATCCGCTCCCTCCCGTTCCTCCTCGTCGCACTGTTGATCCTGGCCTTGTCGGCGGGGGCTGGGTGGTTGACCGCGCGCGGCGCTCGACACTTTCTCGGCGCGCGTATCCAGGCGAAACTGCTGCGCGGCGTCCTTGCGGGGGGCCTGGGCGTGAGCGTGTTTCTTGCGGGCACTTACATCGTCCTGCGCGTCTCCGGTTTGACCCAGCTGGCTTTGACGATCGTCGGCGGAACCGGTCTCGTTGGGCTGGCGGTTGGCATCGCCTTTCGGGACATCACAGAGAACTTCCTGGCCAGCATCTTCCTCAGTGTGCAGCAGCCGTTCGAGAAGGGCGACCTGGTCGAAATCGTCGGAGTCACCGGCTATGTCCAGCAATTGAACGTCCGCACGACGGTGCTGATGACTCTCGACGGCAATCTCGTGCAAATCCCCAACGCTGCAGTTTACAAGAGCACAGTCCGAAACTTCACCGCCAACCCCAACCGGCGCGAGAACTTCGTCGTCGGCATCGGTTACGATGACGCGATTGATGAAGCCCAGGAGATCGCCCTGAAGGTACTGGTGGATCACCCGGCGGTCTTGAAGGAGCCAGAACCCTGGGTGCTGGCGGACGACTTGGGCAAAGCGACCGTCAATTTAAGAGTCTACTTTTGGATCAATGGCCATGAGCACAGTTGGCTCAAGGTACGGTCTTCCGTAATCCGGCTCGTGAAACGCGCCTTTCAGCAACGCGGCATCAGCATGCCGGACGAGGCACGAGAAGTCGTGTTCCCGCGCGGCGTCCCCGTCACGATACTCGACGCGAAGCAAGAGCCGACGAAGGACTCAGAATCCCTTAAATCAACCGGCGACGCGACGCGTTCGGAAGGATTGGACGCAGTCTCCACGAATGCGGAAGCGGGGTTGTCCAACGAGGCAGGCATGCTTGAGGAGCAGGCCCGTCAAGCCAAGCTCGACGAGGGGGAGAATCTCTTGGGGGCCACCACCAGTGTGCGCTCCGCCAAGGCCGATTTGACCGCCGCCAACAAGAACTGAAGCAATGAACCAACTCAAATTCCTCTGGAGCAATCTGCGGTCAAGCCTTTGGTTCCTGCCTTCGCTGATTGTCGCGACCAGCGTTCTGCTTGCCGTTGCTTTGATCGACGCTGATTCCCACGAGAGCGACCTCTGGCTGGCTCAATGGCCACGCCTATTCGGGGCGGGAGCGGAGGGAGCACGCGGGATGTTATCCACGATTGCCGGTTCGATGATGTCAGTCGTGGGAGTTACGTTCTCCATGACCTTGGTCGCACTCGCGATGGCTTCGAGCCAATATACCTCGCGCATCCTGCGGAACTTCATGAGCAGCCGCCTCACACAGGCTGTGCTCGGAATCTTCGCCGGCATTTTTACGTATTGTTTGATCGTGTTGCGCACCATTCGTGGCGGAGACGAGGGCGCATTTGTTCCAAACCTCGCGGTCTTCTTCGGCTTCGTGCTGGCGGTCGGCGGCGTGGGTGTGCTCATCTTGTTCATTCATCACGTTGCCTCCTCGATCCAGGCATCCAGCATCATTTCGTCCGTCGCTAACGAAACTGTCCAGGCCATTGACCGGTTATTTCCGCAACAACGGGGCCACGGCGCAGCCGAAGCCGATGATGATCCGTCGCCGCTCCCGCTGAACGGGCGAACGTGGCAGGCCGTGCCGGCCCGGAAGAGCGGCTACATTCAGACCGTGGACGACGCCGCGCTCCTGCGACTGGCGCGCGAGCATAAAACCGTCGTGCGGATGGAGCGAGGCATCGGCGAATTCGTGGTCGAGAACACTGCGTTGGTTTCGCTTGGTCTCGAAAATCCGCCGGACCCCAAGACGGCAGCCGCACTGCAGGAGACCTTTAGCCTCAGCAGCTATCGCACACTGGAACAGGACGCGGCCTTTGGCATCCGGCAGCTGGTGGATGTGGCGTTGAAAGCACTCTCGCCCGGCGTCAACGACACCACAACCGCCGTGACGTGCGTGGATTACCTAACCATGATTCTGGTCCGGCTGGCACCCCAGCATATTCCTGGGTCCCATCGCTACGAGCAAGGGGAACTGCGAGTTATCGCCGTCGGACCGAGCTTTCAAAGCCTGCTGTCGGACGCCTTCGATCAAATCAGGGAAAGTGCCAGGGGCAATCTCGGCATCATGCTGCGGATGCTGGGCGCACTGCGCACCATCGCCAGTATGACGGCCAGCCCGGGCCGGCGACAGTCGATCCGGGAACAGGTGGAATGCATCGCCGAGCTCGGCCGCCGCACGATTGAGTCCCCCCACGACAGGGCCCGCATTGAGCGCCGGTTGGCGCTGGCGCGCGAAGCACTCGATACGGGGCTGCCCTTGCCAATACCCGGGAAACCGACCCAGACATGAAGAATTGAGAGCAGTAGAGCAGTTAATCTCGCGTGAGCGACATCTCGCGCCAAACGATGGCATCAATCCTGCAACTAATCCGACAGGAACATGGTCATCGTAGGCCCCACCACCCAGGTGCTGCGCATGAAAGGAAAATGAACACCATCACAGCAAACCGAAGAGGCGCGCGCCCGATGGCTGCGATGATTCCGGCTCCCAGGTCGCGCATCCTGACCATCAACGGCGGATCGTCGAGCTTCAAGTTCTCAGTCTTCGAAGTGGGCGATCCGCTTTTGCGGCTGCTGAAAGGAGCGATCAACGGGATAGGCCAGCCCGAGCGGTCCTTCACCGTCCACGGCTCGACGGGCTCCGACGACCTCTCGCGATCGATGGCGCTGCCGGACCGCGCGGGGGCCGTGCGCGTGCTCATGGCGTGGCTCAGCGAGCATATCCCCCCCGAGGCGCTCGCGGCAGTGGGTCACCGCGTGGTACATGGCGGAGCGAAGTACTGGGAGCCGCAGCGGCTCACGCCTTCGATCATCGAAGACCTGCGTGGGCTCACTCCCTTCGATCCCGAGCACCTGCCCGCGGAGCTTCTTCTGATCGAGGAGCTCTCCCGTCATTTCCCGCAAACGCCCCAAGCCGCCTGCTTCGACACCGTGTTTCACCACGACATGCCACGAGTAGCGCGTCTCCTGCCCATCCCACGGCGTTACGAAACGCAAGGCGTTCGCCGTTACGGGTTTCACGGGCTTTCCTACTCCTTCCTGATGCAAGAGCTGGCACGTCTTGGTGAAACGGCCGCGAACGGGCGCGTTGTCCTCGCACATCTGGGTAGTGGCGCCATAGCGCTCTTCTGCCAGCAGGCAAAAAAGTGGCTTGGGGCTTATGCAGCCGTGCTTCGCGGCCTCGACACGGTGGTGTTCGCTGGCGGCATCGGCGAGAACGCGCCACAGACCCGCACGCGCATCTGTGACGGGCTTGGTTTCCTCGGGATCGAACTCGACGACTCCCGAAACGCGGAGTCTGCTGGCGTAATTTCCGCGGATCGAAGCCGGGTCAGCGTGCGCGTCATTCGCACCAACGAAGAACTCATGATTGCAAGGTTGGTCTCGCGCGCTCTCGGACTTCGCGCCTCCCCAAAGGAAAGTGAACCATGAACACAAACTCGAAAACGCTCGCACCAGAGCTCCTGCGCCGGATGGACGCCTACTGGCGCGCCGCCAACTATCTCTCCGTCGGGCAAATCTACCTCTACGACAATCCGCTGCTGAAGCGCCCACTCGAGCTGACAGATATCAAGCACATGCTCCTTGGACACTGGGGCACGACACCGGGGCAAAATTTTATTTACGTGCACTTGAATCGCGTCATCAAGGAGTTCGACCTCGACATGATTTACGTGTCGGGCCCTGGCCACGGCGGACCGGCCATCGTCGGCAACACCTATCTCGAAGGGACTTACAGTGAGATCTATCCCGACATCAGCCAGGACGAGGCTGGACTCCAAAAACTATTTCTTCAGTTCTCGTTCCCGGGAGGCATTCCTAGCCATGTGTCGCCGGAGTGCCCGGGCTCGATCCACGAAGGCGGTGAGCTCGGCTACTCACTCAGCCATTCGTTCGGCGCCGTATTCGACAATCCAGATCTGATCGTCGCCTGCGTGATCGGCGACGGCGAGGCGGAGACCGGACCGCTTGCCACGGCCTGGCATTCGAACAAGTTTCTGGATGCGGAAACCGACGGTGCCGTGTTACCGATCCTGCATCTCAACGGTTACAAGATTGCCAACCCGACCATTCTGGCGCGCATCGAGCATGAAGAGCTGGAGCAGCTCCTCCGCGGCTACGGCTGGACGCCGCTGTTCGTCGAGGGACACGAGCCTGACCTGATGCACGAAGCGATGGCGACGGCGCTCGATACAGCGGTGAAGCAGATCAAAAAGATCCAAGCCGACGCGCGCCTCCACGGCAATCACGTGCGTCCGCGCTGGCCGATGATCGTCCTCAATTCCCCCAAAGGCTGGACCGGGCCCAAGTTCGTCGACGGTGTGCCGAACGAGGGCACGTTCCGGGCGCATCAAGTGCCGCTTAAGGTTAACGCTGAGCATCCCCAACACTTGAAAGCGCTTGAGACTTGGCTAAAGAGCTACAAGCCCGATGAGCTCTTCGATCGGCAAGGGCGCCTCATGCCCGAGCTGGCCGAGCTGGCGCCGAAGGGCACGCGACGCATGGGCAAAAACCCACACGCAAACGGCGGCAGTCTGCTCCGCGATCTTCGCATGCCGGACTTCCGCGACTACGCGGCGGCCGTGCCGAGGCCGGGCGCGCAAGGGATTGGCGACACGCACGTACTCGGGCCTTTCCTACGCGACGTCGCGAAGCTGAACAGCGAAGCTCGAAATTTTCGTGTCTTTGGCCCTGACGAAACGCTGTCCAACGGCCTCGGGGCGCTGTTCGAAGTGACGCAGCGCCAATGGGACGCTCGGGTCGCGCCGAACGACGAATTTCTCGCGCCGACGGGACGCGTGATGGAGATGCTCAGCGAGCACCAGTGCGAGGGCTGGCTCGAAGGCTATCTGCTCACCGGAAGACATGGCGTATTCAACTGCTACGAGGCGTTCATTCATATTGTCGATTCGATGTTCAATCAGCACGCCAAGTGGCTCAAGGTGACGTCGAAACTGCCGTGGCGTCGGAAGATTGCTTCCCTGAACTACCTTTTGGCCTCACATGTTTGGCGTCAGGATCACAACGGTTTCACGCACCAGGATCCCGGCTTCATCGACCATGTCGTCAACAAGAAGGCCGAGGTGGTGCGTGTCTACTTGCCGCCCGATGCGAATTGTCTCTTGTCCGTGATGGACCATTGCCTGCGCAGCCGTCACTACGTCAACGTCGTCATCGCGGGTAAACACCCCGCGCCGCAGTGGCTGACGATGGATGCTGCCGCCAAGCACTGCGCTGAGGGCATCGGTATCTGGCAGTGGGCCAGCAACGACCAAGACGCTCGGCCCGACGTGGTCATGGCGTGCTGTGGCGACGTCCCCACATTGGAAACGCTCGCAGCAGTCTCCATTCTCCGCGAGCGCCTTCCAGACCTGAAGATCCGCGTGGTCAACGTGGTCGATCTCATGAGATTGCAACCTCGAACCGAGCACCCCCACGGGTTGAACGACGTCGACTTCGACGAGCTGTTCACCAAGGACCGACCGGTTGTCTTCGCTTTCCACGCCTACCCGTGGCTGATTCACAGACTCACCTATCGGCGTACGAATCACGAGAACATCCACGTTAGGGGCTACAAAGAAGAGGGCACGATCACGACGCCGTTCGACATGACGGTTCTGAACGACTTGGACCGCTTCCACCTCGTCATGGATGTGATCGACCGCCTGCCCGAAACCGGCGATAGAGGCGTCTATCTCAAGCAACAGCTCGAGGACAAGCTTCTCGAGCATCGGCAGTACATCAACAAGCACGGTCAGGATCTCCCCGAGATCCGCAACTGGAAGTGGGGGCAGCCCTCGTGAATGCCAAGGAGCTGATCGACACCGCGACCGCGCTTGCCCTCGGGTCGAGAGGCCTGCTCGCGATGGATGAAAGCACTCCCACGTGCAACGCGCGTTTTTCTGAAAAAGGGATCCCCCAGACCGAGGAGATGCGCCGCGCGTATCGTGAGTGGCTCATCCGCACGCCCAACCTCGGAGCAGCCATCAGCGGCGTGATTCTCTACGACGAGACAATCCGGGAGCGAACCAGCGACGGCACTCCGTTCGTCGAGGCGATCACCGGCGCGGGGCTCGTGGTCGGGATCAAGGTGGATACCGGCGCCAAGGATCTAGCCGGTCACCCGCGAGAAAAGGTCACGGAGGGTTTGGATGGCCTGCGCGATCGGTTGGTCGAGTACTCGCAAATGGGCGCGAGGTTTGCCAAGTGGCGGGCGGTGTTCACCGTAGGCGATGAGATCCCCAGCCGGGGCGCTATCGAGGCGAACGCTCTGAGCTTGGCCCGCTACGCGGCGCTCTGCCAGGAAGCCAACCTCGTGCCGATCGTCGAGCCCGAGGTGCTCATGGCTGGCAATCACTCCCTGCAGCGCTGCGGCGAAGTGACGGAGGCTGTTCTCCGTGCGGTCTTCCACCACCTCTACGAAGAGCGCGTGATGCTGGAGGGGCTGATCCTCAAGCCCAACATGGTGCTTCCCGGATCCACCTGTCCGGAACCAGCGTCCGTCGACGAAGTGGCTGAGGCCACCGTAAGCTGTCTGCTGCGAGCCGTTCCTGCCGCGGTCCCGGCGGTGGCATTCTTGTCCGGCGGGCAACCGAGCGCGCTCGCGTCGGCACGGCTCAATGCCATGCATGTTCGATTCAAGTCGGGCCTGCCGTGGGCCCTCACGTTTTCGTTTGCGCGCGCGCTCCAAGAGCCGGCGTTAGGGATTTGGCGCGGCGAGAAGGCCAACGTGGCGGCGGCGCAACAAGCTCTCTCGCATCGAGCGATTTGCAACCGCGCGGCGTGCCTTGGGAAATACACCGAGGCACTCGAAGCGGGCGAAGCGGGCGAAGCGACTCTCGCAGAAAAGGGCTTGAGAGTCCTCCCCAAGAAACTTGTGGTCTTCGATCTGGATGGCACCATCGCAGAGAGCAAAGCCGCGGTCGATCCAGAGATGGCGGGGCTGCTCGGCAGCCTTCTCCAGATCGCCCGGGTGGCGATCATTTCCGGCGGCAATTGGCCACAATTTCAGAAGCAGGTGATCTCGCATCTTCCGCCTGACGCGAACTTGAATGCTCTCGCCCTGTTACCAACCTGCGGCACCAAGTTCTATCGGTACGAGGGCGATTGGAAGCTTCTCTATTTGGAGGACTTTGCGGGCGCAGAGAGAGACAAAATCGTCGCCGCGCTCGAATCAGTCGTCGAGTCGTCCAGCCTCGCAGCATCTCGTGCGTGGGGCGAGGTGATCGAGGACCGCGGCAGCCAGATCACCTTCTCCGCCCTGGGCCAAGAGGCTCCCCTCGAAGAGAAGAAGAAGTGGGATCCGGACTTCGCCAAGCGAAAGCGAATGAAGGCGCTTCTCGAGAAGCTCATCCCCGAGTTTTCCGTTCGCCTCGGCGGCACGACGTCCATTGACGTCACCAAGCCGGGCATCGACAAGGCTTACGGGATCAGAAAGCTCCGCGATCTGCTCGGCATTTCGATCAATGAGATGCTCTTCATCGGGGACGCTCTGTTCCCCGGCGGCAACGATTATCCGGCCAAAGAGGCTGGCGTGGTCTCGATCCAGGTCCGGGACAGCCGCGAAACGAAGCGACTCATCCAGACAATCCTAGCGTGCTCAAGCGGCGTTTCGCGCGCACCTTGTTAGGTCAGACGCGTCCCGAGCCGCCGGTCGCTCACGCCCGCGCGAAGCGGCGCTGGACCAACTTCACAATTTCTACGATCGCGAGCGGCAGTAGAGCGCATCCAGCCACGACGCCCCAATCGTTCGCGCCGAGCGGAACGGTATCGAGGATCGAACGCAGGAATGGAACATAAACGGCGGCCAGCTGCAAGAGAATGCAAAGCGCCACGGCACCCCACAGCCAGCCGTTCTTGAAAAGACGTGCGTCGAATGCCGAGCGCGTCTCCGAGCGTGAACTAAAGACGTGAACGACCTGCGCGAGCGCAAGCGTCATGAACGTCACGGTGATGGCATGCTTTAGCCCCTCGTCTTCGGTACCGTACATTCGCATTCCGAGGAAGAATGCCAACAACGTGACCGCGGCGAGCAGCACCCCTTGCCAGCTGATCATGATCAAAAGGCGCGCCGGGAGTAGAGGGGCCTTCGGATCGTGCGGAGGCTGGCTCATCATGCCGGGCGCCGAAGGCTCAAGGGCCAATGCGAGCGCAGGGAAAATATCCGTGATCATGTTCAGCCAGAGGATCTGAAGCGCACCGAGGGGCAGCGGCCAGCCAATCATCAGAGCCGTGAAGACGGTCAAGATCTCAGCGAGATTGCACGAGAAGAGGTAGCGGATGAATCGGAGGATGTTCGCATAGATGATCCGTCCTTGTTCGACCGCGTGCACAATTGTGGCGAAGTTGTCGTCGACGATGACCATGTCAGCCGTCTCCTTGGCGACCTCCGTGCCCTTGATTCCCATTGCGACACCGATGTCGGCCTTCTTCAAGGCTGGAGCGTCGTTCACACCGTCGCCGGTCATCGCCACAATCTGCCCCTGCGCCTGAAGCGCTTCGACAATCTGAAGCTTGTGCTTGGGCGACACGCGAGCGAAGACCGCCGCTCCCTTCACAGTCCGCTGCCATCCCGCAGCGTCGAGATTGCTCAGCTCACGCGCGTGCACAACCCGGAGCGGTTGGCCATTGAGATCCCGATCAATACCGAGCTGGCGGGCGATCTCCGCCGCGGTGATCTGCTGGTCGCCGGTGATCATCACCGAACGAATGCCAGCTTCACGACAGGTGGCGATCGCAGCTTTCGCCTCTTCGCGGAGGGGATCGGTCATGCCCACGAGGCCCACGAAGATCAGGTCCTTCGTGACATCGGCGCCGGTTTCACTCTGGCCTTCGCGCAAATCGCGATACGCGAGGGCGAGCACGCGCAGCGCCGCCCCGGCCAGATCTTGATTCAGCTTCTCAAAGTGAGTGCGATCCTCAGAGGTAAGAGGCGTTACGCCGTCGGCGCGAAACTGGGAGACGCTGGCCGCGAGCAGGGTGGCGGGTGACCCTTTCACAAACGCGATCAGACCGCCTTGCTGCGTCCGGTGCACGGTGACCATACGCTTGGTCGCGCTGTCGAAGGGCTGCTCGCTGATGCGGGGGAACTCAGCTTCCAGCGCATCCTCCTTCAAACCGGCTTTCTCTGCCACCACGATCAACGCCGCCTCCGTGGGGTCGCCAAGCACAGCGTCCTTGCCGTCGGCGTGGGTAACCTTCGCGTCGTTGCATAAGACGCCAACGCGCAGGGCAAGGCTGAGGTGTGTGTCAGCACGAGGGTCCACCGGTTGTCCGTTTTCTTGAAACCCGCCGACCGGTGAGTAGCCGGCGCCGGTGACGTCGATTCGTCGCGAATCAAGAACGAACGCTGACACCGTCATCTCATTTCGGGTCAGAGTTCCTGTTTTATCCGTGCAGATGACTGTGGTAGAGCCGAGCGTTTCAACTGCGGGTAGCCGCCGGATGAGTGCGCCCATCCGGGCCATCCGCTGCATCCCGAGCGCAAGAGTCATCGTGGCTACCGCTGGGAGCCCTTCGGGCACCGCGGCGATCGCAAGCGAGATTCCCACTTCAAGCATGTAGAGAAAGCTGTGACCGCGGAGCCAGCCCGCGAAGACAATGACCGCACAGAGCACCAGCACGATCACGAGCAACAGACGACCGAGGCGAGAGAGTTTCTTCTCAAGCGGCGTGTCGTTGCTCTTAGCGTTGTCGATGAGGGCTCCGATCTTTCCCATCTCGGTCGTGACGCCGGTGCCCGTAACGAGAAGCTGGCCGCGCCCGTCCGTGATCGTCGTCCCCATGAATGCCAGGTTGATCCGATCACCGAGAGCCGCCGCCGCTTCCGCGATCAGAGCGGTTGACTTGCTGACCGCTTTCGACTCCCCAGTTAGCGCTGCCTCCTCGAGCTGCAGGCGCACACTCTCGATGATGCGCCCGTCCGCGGGGACACGCGCGCCCGCTTCAAGAACGACCAGATCTCCCGGAACAAGTTCCGCTGCTGGCAGCTGGCGTTCCACGCCATCGCGCACTACACGAGCGATTCGCACCGTCTGCTTCTGGAGAGCCGTCAGCGTTTGCGCCGCTTTCCATTCGGTGAGGAAGCCGATCGTCGCGTTGAGCACGACGACCACCAGGATCGCACCCGCCTCGATGCGGTCGCCCATGGCCAGGGCAACCCCGGCGGCCGCGACAAGCAAGAGCACGATGAGGCTCTTGAACTGGTCGACGAGGATGGCGAAGTTAGTGCGTCCCCGCGCCTGCTCCAGTCGATTAGGCCCATAACGCTTGAGGCGGAGCGCCGCCTCATCGTTCGTGAGTCCTCGCGTTCCGTCAGTCCGCAGATGCTGCGCGGCGACGTCGATTGCTAGCGTGTGCCACGCTTCCTCTCGACCGGTCTGCCCGGGCTCTGCTTTCACCATGTGGATCGTAACAGCGCTAGCGATGCTCGCTGAGCCGTTCCAGCTTGCTTTCAAGCGAGCTCTTCAACTTGTTCGCTGCACCCGCGACAGCCTGGAGCAGGGTGGCTGCCTCGCTGGTCACCGCGGTGGGCTGCCGCCCTTCGAGGCGGGCTTCGATCATGCACCGCTTGTCCCTCTGGCCACTCTTGTCGCCGTTTTCGTCGCTGAGATGAACCTCCACTCGCGTGATGTGAGCGCTGAAGTGGCTCAGCGATTGGGCCACCATCGCTTCTACTTGGCCCACGAGTGCCTCGTGTCCTTCAATGTTTTTGTCGGTGTTGACTTGGATTTGCATGAAACTTGTACCTTGGTTGAGTTGGGTCAGTATCGATAGATTGCGGCTGCGCCTTTGCGTGTGGGCATCCTCGTCGCCGGGATGACCAAGACTTCGCCACCCATCTTGCCGACCAGCTCGCCCAAGTCATCTAGCAGGTCATCGAGTCGCGGTTCGATCAGCGCTCCGCCGGCGACTTTCCCGGTCCCTTCATCAAGGTGGCCAGCGATCGGACGATCGGCCTCGATGAAGAGCGTGGCGACGCGCCCTGAGGCGGCGGCCTCGGCGATCTGCCGCAGGTTGTCGCTACCGCGCCCGATCGCTTTGGCCTGCCCAAAGTCGTCCTCCGCCTTTGCGAGTCGTGCCTCGTACTGCGGCTCGACAACCTGCCAAGCGAGCATGCGCAGGGCGTCGTTGGTCACGGCATCAGGATTGACCGTAATTCCCTCCTTCAGCAGAAATGGACTCTGACTGACTTCGTGAAAACGATGGTGATGCTCCGGTAGCGCTGCCAAGATCAGCGGCAAGCCCGTGGGGCGCGAGTGGTGCTCCAACACTGCCCGGTCAATCGAGCGAAAGAACCTCTCAGCGTCGATGTCCACTTCGTCGGCCTTCCCGCCGTGGCTGTGGTGCATCGCGTGGCTCGCTCCACCCACTCCTCCGTAGGATGCGACCGTATGGTGCGGCTCCGTGAGCTCAGCGCCGAGCGCATCGGTGATGGTGCGCGGCACGCCGGCGGCCAGCTCCACCTCCTCAAGGGCGTCGCGATCTCCTTCGAAAAGACGGATCTTGTCGAGACTCAACCCGAGCACCTGATAGCGGTCGATCGACTGGAGGAACTGCCACAACGGCTTGATGTGAAAGCTGTCCGCTACGACAGCCAATTCGCTGACCGGGCGCGGCAAGCGGTACACTCGAAAGATATTCGGCGCGGAAAGTACCGCCAGCCCGTCGAGCGTATGGTTCCAGAAGTCTTGGTCGTTCGCGAGGGCGTCAAACGGCTTCAGAAGCATTCCAGCCTCGCTCATTGGATAGGCCAGTAGCAGAGATGCTCCCAGCTTCTTCACGAGGTTTCGAAACCGGATCGGGTCCTGGTGGTTCTCTGGATGCCGTCGGTGCGTCGGCTGGTACAGCGACAGACAGGGTGTCGCGTGGGGCGCCGTGAGCTCGGTGAGTGATGCTTTCGTGAGTGAGTTCATCGTGTTTCCTTGGGTGATTGCCAGCGATTGCCGAGCGCTAATAGCTTCGAGGTATGCCGAGCTGCTGCGCAACCGCGCTGATGGCTGCGGCGGCTTCGGTCTCGCTGAGGCGACCGTTGCGATCAAGATCCGCCATTTGGAAGACAGGGCGCGTCGAGGCGGCCAAGGCGTTCTGAAATTCCTCGACGGTCAAGGACTTGTCGCCGTCGGTATCCGCTGCCGCGAACGTGCGATGGCTGAAATCCTTCGCTACCTTCAGGCTGACGGCGGCCAGCTCGGCGCCATCGATCTCCTTGTCCTGGTTCGTGTCGGCCAGACGAAAGG
>Ga0163147_10001802_pt1 | contig 31776 bp, 20 predicted proteins | sample OliLakLV19MP6G1_FD_148597 | JGI IMG/M metagenome (GOLD analysis project Ga0163147, IMG submission 148597) | Freshwater microbial mat bacterial communities from Lake Vanda, McMurdo Dry Valleys, Antarctica- Oligotrophic Lake LV.19.MP6.G1 | ecosystem: Environmental > Aquatic > Freshwater > Lake >...
AACAGCCATTTGAAGGGTTGATTTAAAGTATTTAATTTATATTTTTTTTATTCGTGCATTCGTGGCTATCTTTTTTTTTGTCCATATTGTGGGTTATAAAAGGGGGTAGCCACGAATGCACGAATGAACAGCCATTGGAAGGGTTGGTTTAAAGTATTTAATTTGTATTTTTTTTATTCGTGCATTCGTGGCTTATTTTTTTTCATCCGTATTGTGGGTTAAAAAAGGGGGTAGCCACGAACCTGACTGCCGTCAGGGGCACGAATGAACAGCCATTAGAAGTCGTGGTTTATGTTATTTAATTTATTTTTTTATTCGTGCACTTGCTGACGGCAGTCAGGTTCGTTGCAACTTATTTTTTGTGTTTTGCGGCTTAAATAAGGTAGCCACACTTGCACGAGTATTTTTTTTTGAATTAATTGATATTTAAAAACAACTTCCCTTAATTCCCACATTCCTGCAACTTCTTGTTTAATTAATTCGTATTTAAAAATATCTTCTCGATCCTTCCCGCGTTCCCGGCAATCTCATCCATCTTACAAAACTATTGTATGCAAATTGGTACAATTATCCACAATTTTGTTTACATCCCTATATTGCACAGAATGAAGTTACCTGTATTTTCGACTCAATATTTAACTATGGCGGTGAAAAAAAAGGCAACTGTGCAGAAAGAAAAAAAGATTTTCATTCTCGACACATCAGTAATCTTACACGATCACAATTCTGTAAATAACTTCGAAGAACATGACGTAGTCATCCCCATCACAGTGCTGGAGGAACTCGACAACTTCAAAAAGGGTAACGAAACCATCAATTTTGAAGCACGGGAGTTCATTCGTTTTTTAGATGCCAAATCCAAGGAGGATACCCTTCAGGAATGGCGTCAGATTAACGATAGAAGAACGGGCAGAATGATCGTAATGATGTATGAACACAACGGTGTGAATGCAGAAGAGATCTTCGGAGAAGAAAAACCCGACCATAAAATTCTGAATACAGCGCTTGTTGTTATGAAAAAACATCCGGAATGCAAGGTGATTCTTGTTACTAAAGATATCAACCTCCGACTAAAAGCAAAATCACTGGGTTTGTTTGCAGAAGATTATAAAAATGATAAAATTGAAGACCCCGATTTTCTCAAAGAACCTATCGAAACAATTGAAGGTATTGATCATGAAAATATTGATAAAATATACAGCGAAGGTTCCATTGGATTCAAGCAGATTCTAAAGCAGGAACCATTTGCAAATCAATGTTTTATATTAAAAAATGGAAGCAGCTCCGTATTGGCAAGTTATAATTCTGTTGATCAGGTTTTTGAACGTATTAATAAATCAACAGCATACGGAATTAAACCGCGTAATGCTGAACAAGTATTCGCATTAAACGTTTTATTGAATCCTGAAATAAAACTGATTGCATTACAGGGTCAAAGCGGTACAGGAAAAACATTACTTGCCCTTGCAAGTGCATTAGAACAAAGAAGAAATTACAAACAAATATTTTTAGCCCGTCCCATCATTCCACTTAATAATAAAGATATTGGATATTTACCCGGTGATATTAAATCGAAGTTGAATCCTTATATGGAACCACTTTGGGATAATCTCAAAATGATACAAAATCAATTTGAAGTTAATGATCCGGAATATAAAGCAATTGCAGGAATGATAGAACAGGAAAAATTGGTAATTCAACCTCTCGCATACATTCGCGGCAGAAGTATTTCTAATATTTTCTTCATCATAGATGAGGCGCAAAATCTCACCCCGCTTGAAGTTAAGACAATTATTACCAGAGCCGGAGAAAATACAAAAATTGTTTTTACTGGAGATATTAATCAGATTGATACGCCATATCTCGACTCGCATAGCAATGGATTGAGTTATTTAATTGATAAAATAAAAAATCATCCGTTGTGTTCCGTAATTACTTTGCAAAAAGGAGAGCGGAGTGAATTGGCGAATTTGGCGAATGAGTTATTGTAATGAGATAGTGGCAGTTAAGTTTGACTGTGAAATTTGTTTTGACAAAAATTTAAATCCAGGAATTATGAGATTCTTTAGGGTTACTCATTACTCATTACTAAATCCTAAATACTACTCCCTACAATCCAGTGACCAGTCAAGTCGTGAGTTGTGAGGTTTGAAATTACGTGAATTAAGCTCTATACTAACTACTAAATACTAACAACTCACCACTCATTGTGCATATCTGCTAATAATTAACCGCCTACATCTATTTACTTTCGCAACATGGCTAATACAAATTACAATTATTCCGAAGAGCACGTCCGGACCCTTAACTGGATTGAGCATATGCGCATGCGTCCCGGAATGTATATAGGCAAATTGGGAGATGGATCGGCGCCGGATGATGGCATTTATGTGTTAGTGAAGGAGGTTATCGACAACTCCATCGATGAATTTATGATGGGTTATGGTAAAAAGATTGATATCGACATCAAAAATAATATCGTTACCGTACGTGATTTTGGTCGCGGAATACCGTTGGGGAAAGTGATAGAATGTGTAAGTGTGATGAACACCGGCGCAAAATATGATACAGCTGCTTTTCAAAAATCTGTAGGATTAAACGGTGTTGGAACAAAAGCAGTAAATGCCCTCAGTCATTATTTTAAAGTGCAAGCTTTCCGGGAAGGAAAATCTAAAATGGCAGAGTTTGAAAAGGGTGTTTTGAATAAAGATAATGCAATTCAAAAAACAGATGATCGCGACGGAACTTTGGTCACCTTTGTTCCCGATAATGCCATTTTTAAGAATTTTCATTTTATTCCAGAGTACCTCGATAATCTTTTATGGAATTATGTGTATTTGAACGCAGGACTCACCATAAATTTTAACGGAAATAAATATTATTCACAAAATGGTTTGTTGGATCTGCTTAAAAGAAAAACAAACGAAGAGGAATTGCGATATCCTATCATCCATTTAAAAGGAGATGATATTGAAATGGCAATGTCGCACGCAAATGAATATGGGGAGGAATATTACAGTTTTGTGAACGGTCAATATACTACCCAGGGCGGAACACATCAGGCTGCATTCAGAGAAGCAGTTGTAAAAACGATAAGAGAATTTTATAAAAAAGATTTTGATGCAACAGATATTCGTCAGGCTATAGTTGCCGCAATTGCAATTCGCGTACAGGAACCTGTATTCGAATCGCAGACAAAAACAAAACTTGGTTCCATCAATATTGCTCCTGAAGGAATTGCGGTGCGCACTTTCATCAACGATTTTCTTAAAAAAGCCTTGGATGATTATTTGCATAGAAATCCTGCAACTGCAGATGCTTTATTAAAACGAATTTTACAAAATGAAAGAGAGCGAAAAGAAATAGCCGGCATTAAAAAACTTGCAAATGAACGTGCAAAAAAAGCAAATCTTCACAATAAAAAATTGCGCGATTGCCGGTTTCATTATGGAGAAGACAAGTCCGAGAAGGCACTGGAATCAACACTTTTTATCACAGAAGGGGATAGTGCTTCCGGCTCTATTACCAAAGCGCGTGATGTTGGAACGCAGGCAGTTTTCTCTCTAAAAGGAAAACCATTAAATGTTTATGGACTCACGAAAAAAGTAGTCTACGAAAACGAAGAATTTAATTTATTGCAACATGCATTAAATATTGAAGATGGCATTGAAGGATTGCGTTATAATAAAATTGTAGTAGCAACAGATGCCGATGTGGATGGAATGCATATTCGTTTGTTATTACTCACTTTCTTTTTGCAGTTTTTTCCTGATCTGGTAAAAAACGGACATGTTTTTATATTACAAACGCCATTGTTTAGAGTGCGAAATAAAAAAGAAACAATTTATTGTTATTCGGCAGATGAAAAACAAAATGCAATGAATAAATTGGGTGCTAAACCTGAAATTACGCGGTTTAAGGGTTTGGGGGAAATTAGTCCTGATGAATTTTCAGGATTTATTGGTGAGCAAATTCGATTAGATCCTGTAATTATCGGAAAAGAACAATCCATTCAAAGTACTTTGGAATATTATATGGGAAAAAACACGCCCGACAGACAAATATTTATTATTAAAAATCTGAAAGTGGAAAAAGATATTGTGGAAGCAGCGGAAGTAGTGGAAGAAGAGCTTACAGAAATATAAAATCCCTTAATAAAGTTGATTATTGAGTAATGGCAAAGAAAAAATCAGAACAAGAAAAAGCAGACGACATTGCAGCGAGCATAAACAGAAATCTTAAAACGGATACTGTGCATGTTTCGGGAATGTATAAAGAGTGGTTTCTGGATTATGCAAGTTATGTAATTCTGGAACGTGCAGTGCCCGATATTCGCGATGGTGTAAAGCCCGTTCAGCGCAGAATTATGCACGCAATGAAAGAAATGGATGACGGTCGCTTTAATAAAGTTGCGAATATTATTGGTCAGTCCATGCAATATCACCCACACGGAGATGCATCCATTGGTGATGCATTAGTAAATATTGGACAAAAAGATTTATTAATAGAAACGCAGGGTAACTGGGGCGATGTGCGAACAGGAGATGATGCAGCTGCTCCCCGTTATATTGAAGCGCGATTATCAAAATTTGCACTCGAGGTTTTATTTAATAAAGATACTACCGAATGGCAGTTGAGTTACGACGGAAGAAAAGCAGAACCTGTTTGTTTGCCTGTTAAATTTCCGTTAGTACTTGCAATGGGAGTGGAGGGAATTGCAGTAGGTTTATCCACCAAAATTTTACCACATAATTTTTGTGAATTAATTCAGGGAAGTATAGAAGTTTTAAAAGGAAATGAAACCACCATTCTTCCCGATTTTCCAACAGGCGGTTATATTGATGTAAGTGATTACAATCGCGCGGAAAGAGGAAGCAAAATCCGCGCACGCGCAAAAATGGAAGTTGCAGATAAAAAAACAATCCTCATTAAACAAATTGCTTTCGGAACTACAACGACTTCACTTATTGATTCCATTATTAAGGCGAATGATAAAGGAAAAATAAAAATTAAAAAAGTAACAGATAATACTGCTGCAGAAGTAGAAATTGCAATAGAATTAACTCCCGGAACATCCCCCGACGTAACAGTAGATGCATTATACGCATTTACCGATTGTGAAGTTTCCATTACGCCCTCCACATGTGTTATTGATGAGGATAAACCGGTTTTTTACAATGTGGATGAAATTTTAAAACGCTCCACAAAAAATACCAAAGAATTATTAAAACGCGAGCTGGAAATAAAATTAGAAGAATTAAATGAAAAATGGCATTTCAGTTCCTTAGAAAAAATATTTATTGAAAACAGAATATATCGCGACATTGAAGAGGCGGAAACCTGGGAGGCCGTCATCAAAACAATTGCTAAAGGTTTAAAACCATTTACCGCAAAATTGATCAGGGAAGTTACAGAAGAAGATATTGTTCGACTGACTGAAATTAAGATCAAACGCATTTCTAAATTCGATGGATTTAAAGCAGATACTTATATAAAAGATCTGGAAGCAGAAATGAAGGAGGTGAAACACAATTTGCGCCACCTTACCGACTATGCAATTAAATATTTTGAAGACCTGCTGAAAAAATACGGAAAAGGCAGAGAACGCAAAACAGAAATTCGGAAATTTGATGTTATTGAAGCAAAATCGGTAGTTGCCAATAACGCAAAATTATATGTGAACAGAGAAGATGGATTTATTGGTTTCGGTTTGAAAAAGGATGAGTTTATTTGCGATTGTTCCGATATTGATGATATTATCGCTTTTACTGAAGAAGGAAAAATGAAAGTGGTGCGCATAGCGGATAAAGTGTTTATCGGAAAGAAAATATTGTACGCCGCAGTCTGGAAAAAGGATGATGAACGTATGACTTACCACATGATCTATTCCGATGGGAAATCCGGAAAAGCATTTGCAAAAAGATTTAATGTAACCGGAATAACTCGCGATAAAGAATATGATCTTACTTCAGGAAATCCGAAAAGTAAGGTCTGGTATTTCTCTGCAAATAATAACAGCGAAAGTGAAGTGGTGAGTTTACATCTTCATCCAAATGCAAGAGCACATGCTAAAATATTCGATTTCGATTTCAGTGAGTTATTGGTAAAAGGAAGGAGCAGTATAGGAAATACTATTACAAAATATCCGCTGCGTAAAATTGTTCAGAAGGAAAAGGGAACATCAACTTTGGGTGGCAGAAAACTTTGGTTGGATGAAGTTGTTGGCAGATTAAACAACGATGCTAGAGGAAAATATTTGGGTGAATTTGATACCGGTGATAATATTCTTGTAATTTATCGCGATGGAAATTATGAACTTACTAATTTCGAATTAACCAACAGATTTGAAATGCGCGATGTGTTATTGATTGAAAAATTTGATGTGGAAAAAGTGATCTCCGCTGCCTATTGGGATAACGACATCAAACAAATGTACGTTAAAAGATTTTATGTGGAAGCAATTGTTCCGGATAAAAAATATCCCTTTATTTCGGAAGCGGCAGGTTCTAAATTGTATGTTGCATCTACAGTAAAAAATCCTAAAATAGAAGTTACTATTATAAAAGGTAGAAAAGGGGAGGAGTTTACAGAAATAATGGATATGAGTAAATTTATTGATGTAAAAGGATGGAAGAGTCAGGGTAACAGACTTAGTCAGTATGAAGTTAAAAAAGTAAAAGCCGTAATAGATATTGTTTCTTCAGATGCAGTGCAACCCGCTGATATAAAAAAAGAACCCGAAGCTAAACAAGAACTTAAAACGGGCACTCAATTAGAATGGGATATAAATACTGGGGAGAAAAAAATTAAGGATGGGAAGCAGACGAAATTGTTTTGAAAGATATTTTGTAATCCGGCGAAAAATTTAATTTCTAAGTAATAAGTCTAAAACTAAATCCGTAGGGTTTAACGTATCACATTATTTTATTCAGAAGCAATTGTTTTACATTATGGAACCACTCGTCGCGGAGAATGCTTAATACGATGCTATCACGTCTGCCACCTGTATTATCCGGTAAATTGCTCCTCAAAATCCCATCTTCTTTGCATCCAATGCTGAGCATTGCGGCTTTACTTCTTTCATTCCTGTTATCTGCACGAAATTCAACGCGTTCTAACCCTAAAATTTCAAAAGCATATTCCAACATTAAATATTTACAGTTTTTATTCAGTCCGGTTCCCTGAAATTTCTTGCCATACCAGGTATACCCTAATTGTATGGTTTTATATAACAATTGAATATCATAAAACCGTGTAGAACCGGCATATTTATTTTTTAGTTTATCGAATACTATGAATGCATATTCCTTATTTAATACACGAGCCAAAACAGCATCCGAAATGTATTTTATCATATTTTCTTTACCTCCCCCCTGAGCGAGCGAATATTTCCAGATTTCCGGTTCGGTCATGGCAAATTCAAGTAAATGATCAATATCGGTGATCTCCAGTGGGCGCAATAAAACAAAATCATTTTCCAAAGTAATTAAGGAAGGAAGAATCGGTATCTCCATTTTAAATTTTTAGTGATGTAAAACAACAAAAATATTTTATTTTTTACAATTTAAAGTCATTGTTCCTATCAATTTCTATTAAAATCATAAAGTATTCACTCCTATAAGGCAGCAATCTGAAAAAGCGAAGCGGTTAGAATTTTAAGTTTTTTTAAAACTGTTTTTTTGTATGTCCTAAAATTACATTTTGTTTGGATAAATATTTTTCTTGTAGGTTTGAAAATAACAAAAAATACACATAAATTTAACACTGGATTAACCTCCTCGTAACAAAAAGTTATCCAAATGAACAGACTCAAAGCAGGGTTTTTAGTTGTTTTATTTTTAGTTAATATGCACGCCACACAAGTTGCTGCAACACTCGTATGGACAGAAAAGGCAAATTTCGGAGGAGAAGCCAGACACCGTGCAATCGGATTTTCCGTTGGTAATCGCGGGTATATGGGACTTGGACACTACAATGCAATAGTTGATATTCTATTTGAAGATATCTGGGAATTTGACCCGGGAACTAATACCTGGGCACAAAAAGCTGATTTTCCCGGCGGAAAAAGACTGCAGTGCGCCTCCTTCACCATTAATGGTATTGGGTATGTGGGGACAGGCAGGGATCCATATTTTATTGAACATGATGATTTTTATGGCTATAATCCAATTACAAATACATGGACCGCTATCGCTGATTTTGAAGGTACAGCAAGGCATGGTGGAGTTGGATTTGCAATAGACGGTAAAGGATATGTAGGAACAGGAAGTGACGCTACTTATAGAAAAGATTTTTGGGAATATGACCCGGCAACAAACGACTGGACACAAATGTCAAATTTGCCCGGTGCCGGAAGAATTGCGGCAGTGGGATTTGCCATAGGCGATAAAGGATACATTGGAACAGGAAATGCGTTTAGTGCAACCAACGATTTTTATGAATATGATCCTGTAACCGATACATGGATTATGCGAGCGGATGTTCCGGGCCCTGAACGGCAGGAAGCGTGCGGATTTGTTATGAATGGAAAGGGTTATATTGGAACCGGAGATAATTATTCCAGTGGAGATAACTACAGCGATTGGTGGCAATTTGATCCAATTACAAATGTCTGGGATTCCGTGCCTGAATTTCCCGGGATAGGCAGAAGATATATGACTGCATTTACCATTGGAAATATTGGATATTGTGGATTGGGAACAAGCGGAACTAATTTAAGAGACCTTTGGGAACTGAAAACGGAGTAACACCTTGATGTTTATATAAATAAAACAATTTGAAAAAAACATTTACACTCACAGCAATTTTATTTTTATTTACGCTGTGTTTTGGTCAAAATACCTGGTCTACCGTTGCTTCTTTTGGAGGTGGTGAACGAGAAAGGGCTGTTTCTTTTGTAGTTGGTGGGCGAGCTTATGTGGGCACAGGGTTAGATACTGCCAACACCTGTAGAAAAGATTTCTGGGAATATGATCCGGGCTCAAATTCCTGGAGCCAAAAGGCCGATCTGCCGGGATCTCAAAGAAGAGATGCAATAGCATTTGCAATTGGAAACCGCGGTTATGTTGGAACGGGAATTAACGGATTTATAGCATGGACCGGTTCAAAAAAAGATGATTTCTATGAATATAACCCCATAACAAATACCTGGACGGCCAAGGATGACTGGGAAGGAAATTTTGGTGGAGGTATTTATTACGCAGCAGCATTTTCCACTCCATTTAAAGGATATTTGGTTTGCGGAAAATTAGGCTCCAGTTATTATTCCAACGAATTATGGGAATATGATCCGGTTGCTGATGATTGGCTTAAAAAAGCCAATTTCCCGGCCGGCACAAGATACGGTGCAACGGCTTTTTCTATAGCCGGAAAAGGGTATGTTGGCTGCGGTGCAGATGAAGATTATTACCGAAATGATTTTTATGAATATGACCCGCAAACAAATATTTGGACTCAGATAGCTGATTTTCCCGGTTCACCGAGGTTTAATGCTGTTGGTTTGGAAATTTCAGGTCGCGGTTTTGTTGGTTTGGGCACTGATGGAGGTTATCAGAAAGATTTTTATGAATATAATCCGATAACAGATACCTGGATGCAAAAGGCAAGTATACCCGGAATTGAGCGAAGATCATGTGTTGCTTTTACTATCGGAAACTATGGTTATGCAGGCACAGGTAAAGGCCCTGACGGAGTTAAAAGAAGTATGTATAAATATAAACCTTATTTTCTTGCAGTTCCAGAGGATTATAGTGATACACGATTAGCATCAACCGTTTCGCCAAATCCAATGCATCAAAATACTGTTATTGTTTTTGAAATGCCTATTAATATGGAATCTGCGGATTTAAAAGTATTTAATACCAATGGTGTATTAGTATTTGAAGATAATAATTCAACAGATGATAAATTTAATTTTTATAGAAATGATCTCGCTGCGGGAATGTATTTGTACGAAATTCAAATAAAAGAACAGGATGGTCTTTCTGAATATGTAACAGGAAAAATTTATATTCAATAAATGTGGAAGTTGATGAGAAATATTTTGTTTGTGATCTGCATTTTATTTTTCGCTGATCAAAAATCATACGCAGTAAATAATTGGGAACAAAAGGCAGATTTTCCGGGCGACGGAAGAAGTGCAGTTTCTTCCTTTGGTTTCAGCGATTTTGGATTTGTTGGATTAGGATATGATGGAGAGGATTTCAGAAGAAGTTTTTATGCTTATGATCCAATAATGGATAGTTGGTTTCAAACGGAAAGTTTAGGCGGCGCTATCGGAGAGGGTTTGGAAAGAAATGTTGCTGCAGCATTTACTATCGGCAACAAAGGTTACATAGGAACCGGGCAGGGCGGAGATCCATTTTTAAACGATTTTTGGGAATATAATTATCTTACAAATGTTTGGACGGTTAAACCCTCTGTTGGAGGAATTGACAGAAGAAGTGGCATTGGATTTTCAGTGGAAGGAAAAGGATATATTGGTTTGGGTCAGGATGCATCAGGATTAAAAAAAGATCTTTGGCAATTTGATACGCTCTCAAATACCTGGACACAAAAAGCGGATTATGGCGGTACTCCAAGAAGATTAGCTGTTGCATTTGTTATTGGAAGTCGCGTATTTGTTGGAACCGGAGATGATGGTGCGTTTAAAAATGATATTTATGAATATAATGCAGGTGCTAATGCCTGGTTCCTCAGAAATGAATTTGGTGGAAGTGCACGATACGGATCCGCAGCATTTTCTTTAAATGGCAAAGGTTATTTGGTTTGTGGATACGATACAACCTTAACCAACAGAAACGATTTTTGGGAATATGATCCAATATTGGATAGCTGGTTGCAATTACCTGATTTTCCCGGTGGTGCAAGATCGAATCTCACAGCTTTTGTAATTGATACTATGGCATTTGTCGGTATGGGTTATGATACCGGTTTCCACTACGACATTTGGTTGTGGGGAGATACAACAAATATAATTCAACAGGATACTACGGATACTACATTAGCCGTAATGAATTTAATTTTACCTTTAAAAAATATTGATTTTTTCCCTAACCCCGTTAAAAGTTATGCAACGGTGAATATTAATTCGCACATCAATTTTACAAATGCAACAATTCGTGTATTTGATATGCAGGGGAATGATGTTAGTAGCAGTTGTAATTGGAGTAAAATTTCTTATTTTAATAACACTACTTCCTTTACTTTCCAAAATAAGGATTTGCCAAAAGGTGTATATCAATTAGTTTTTACGCAAGGAGAGGTTGAAGGAGTTAAAAAATTTATTGTGATCTGATGCAATTCCCGACACTTATATTTGTATTTGTTTTTTTCGTTATATCCTGTAATAATAACAACCGGGAGTCAAATATTATTGAGGAAAACAATAAACGAAATGGTAATCTTATCCCTGAAGCGCAACCTATGGTTTACGAAGTAAAAACCTTTGTGGAAGGGTATGGGTTCGGATATGATATTTATGTAAACGGCGAAAAATATATTCATCAGCCTAATATACCTGCAGTAAATGGATTGCATATGTTTACCTCAGAATCTGATGCAAGAAAGGTTGCTGAATTAATGGTTCAGAAAATGCAAAATGGAATGGCACATCCCACCATTTCCATCGAAGAATTAAATGCACTTCAAATCGAAATAAAATAAATTCAATGCTAAAATTTTATGGTGCAACTTAAACCACTGCCCTCATTCCAATAAGCAGGGAAGAAGGAAATATTTTCATTTTTGATTCTATGCAATTCCGGGATAAAAAATCCGCAACTTGCGCCTATTATATATCCACCGGCAACATCTGTTAAAAAATGTACTCCTGCTGCCATTCTTAAATAGCCCACCCATGCAGGAATTAATGCAGCGCTTGCCCAATTAATAGTTTTTACAATACGATTGTTATCATCAATTAAATAATCATCTATCATTTTTGCCGCAAAAAAACAACTAAAGGCAGTTGAACTCGTATGGCCACTGGGAAACGAACTTGTAACGGCTCCGTGCAATCGGTAAGTTTCAGGAAATGCGGTATTATATGCATAGGGTCTTACCCGACCTACCGTTTTTTTTAATAAATCTGTTAATCCGGAATTTATCGACATTCCTTCATAATACAAAACAAAATTTGTCAGTATTTCGGGAAAATCTCCAATGGGAATCGCAATGGAAGTTATCCCAATCAATAACGATGTTTTATTAAAAACATCACTTAATTCAGCAGCGCGAGAGGCAGAAGCGGTATCGAAATAAATAATATGTCTTTCAAACCATGGAACATCATTTAAATCGAGTGATGTAAGATCGTCTGCAGTTAAAATTTTAGACTCCACAAAATAGTCAGTTATTAATATTGCCGCGATAGGAATTGTTATTAGGAGTTCTTTCTTCAAACTCAAGTCGTAAACATCACTTTTGTAGAAATGTAGTTTTTTATTTAATACCAAGCTGCTATCCTGTTTTACAGCAGAGTTTTCTGTAATATTTTGGGTAAAAACAGTACATGTTATTATTGTGAGTGTGAAAAACAAAAACTTTTTCATAAACAAGCTTTAATAATCATCATAATAGTTGTAATTAGAATTATCAGACTCAATGCTAACTCTTTGTCTTCCCAATAGTTCGATATTTTTTACAATAGTATCAATTTTTTTCTGCAGATCTTCCTCATCAAGAATTACAGAGCCGTAATCAACAAACATAGGTTCTATTTCAAATTTAGATTGATCTGCAGGTTGAATTCCAACACAATCCAAATTCCATCCTTTGTCATTTCCGATTTTACTTTTAAAGAAATAAATATACCCTGGGCCATTCTTTGTGTTGACTAAAGTTTTTGAAATGTATTTTATCGAATCTTCCTTCTCTTTGAATTCAAATTGATATAAACATCCCTCTGCAATTTTTAATTGTGTGGTAAATGAAGTATCCAGTTTATTAGTTTGTTCGAGTTTCTGTAATTGTTTAACGGTGAAATAACGCCATTCTCTATTTTCAAGCAGGTTGGTCCAAATGCTGTCCGGAACCGGCAAATTGTTTTTAGCTAAAGTTAAGGATGTGCGGTATATCAAACCATCATCGTTACTTTTATTTATTTTAGTAAAATATTTGATAACTGCAGGGTCATCATAAAAATTGGATAATAAAATGCTGTAATAATCTAAAAGATTTGTTGCCCAAGGATAATTGGTCTTTTTTTCCGAATGTCCGGGATAATAATCACTGAATATATTATCAGAATTATAGTCACTATAGTTACTATAATCGTTAAAAGTGGAGGAATAAGAATTATTTCCCCCCTCAGTGATATCCTTCAATTTTGGAAAATATGCTTTGGTGTTGTATGAATTATAGGAATAGTTATACTTATTTCCTACTTCATTTCCTGCCATAAAGCGTTTTAATTCGGAGTTTGCTTCCGCAATTATTTGTTTTTTATGCGATTCAATTAAATTGATTTTAGAGCTATCGTTTTTTGAAATTAATGCTAACATTCTATAGGTTGCATATTGATATTCAGGTAGATTGGTAAAATCGAATAGTTGTGGAAATAGATCAACTGCCAATTCCAGGCTATCGTTTAAAGGGGAAAATATCCAATTTAAGGAGCTTCCTTTTTTAGCAAGGGGAGTTTCAACATACAACAACTCATTAAAGGATTTTATAGACTCTTTTGTTTTTATATCTGCCAATCCCTTCAAAACAGCTAATTGAATTGTGCTGGTGTCACCGGCATCAAAATATATTTTCCTTAAAGCCGGAATCACATTCTTATTTTTTAATTCGGCCAATTTATCAATAAAAGATTCGCGTTCCTCCAGTTCAAGTTTTCTAAATTCCACAGACTCTATGAATTTTATTAAACTATCGGCATCCTTATCTTCAAGTTCGATCACAGCAATGGAATTAATGGCTTGTTTCCTTAAAACAGTATCTGCACTGAAAAGCTGACTAAAATATAAACCTGCACGGCTTTCAAAAATTGAAGGACCAAATGTGCTGTCAACGGGTGCAAAACTATTATAGAAGTTGGTCACAAAATCAGAAAATGTTTGTAGCGTGTCAACACAGGTATTTAAATTAAATATTACATTATCCTTTACAATTATCTTGTTGTATATTCCTCTGGTGCTGCCGGTATCTGTCAACAGAAACTCTATTTCTTTAATGTTTCCTTTGTCCGTGAATTTTTTTCTGCTCAAATTCATTCCTGAATAATTAATTATTGAAGAATCTATTTCACTCCAGAACTCCTCTTCCTTTATTTCGGAATAAAACTTATGAAATTTTGCGTAGGTAACGAAAATATTTTCCGGAGAGGCTTCAGATCGAAATAACCTATTTCTATATTCCGGCAAATAACTCAAATCTTCTTTTTCATCAGAATCGTTGTAACCATAGTCGTAATAATCGTTATATCCATAATCAATGTCGTCAAAAGTAAGAATAGTATCTACTACAGGAGCAATTGTAGTTACCGAAAAATTCATTGAGGTATCAATGTAGTGTTCAAACTTTTTAGTATATTCAATGTCCTTTAATTTTAATGATTTAAAATATTGTGCGGGATAATCATCTGTAGTATTTAATGCAGCCATAAAAACATAAAAGGGACCGTTTATTACAACTTTTGTATGTAAATACGCATCCTTTTTACTAAAAACTGTTTCTAAGGAAGGATGGCCATCATGTGTTAAAAATTGTTCAACCTTTTTTTCAAATTTGTTTTTTTTGAATTGTTCGTTGAACATATCCGTAAGACGAACGAGTTCAAAACTATCTTCTTCTATAAAATTATCATCGTTTAAATAATAGGTTGTGAACCAATAAAATCCTGATTCATCTGTAGCCTCTCCTTCACAAATTGTTTGCGAACTGCTTACCGTTTCTTCCGGTTTTACTGCATCTGTAATTCTGGTTGAAGGAAGGTTAATAGAAAACAAACCCCATGTGGGACTATAGGTTGTCCATTTCGTTTCTTTTTGTTCTGCAAATTGTATACTGGAGAAAAAATTCTGCGCCTCCTTCGATTTTATAACAAATTCGCCTATTCCACCTACCTTAAATACAAAAGTCTCAAGAGGAGAGATAAATATATTAAAACGCAAATAATTTCCTCTTTTTGTTTTACTTACTATATCATATCCCTTTAATCCGTTATTGGAAACAATCTCCGTTTTTGATTGTATATCGCCGGGAATATTTTCAAATAACATTCTGTCAATCTCGTTTTTAACATCATCAATATGCATATTTTTAAAACTTGCACGGTGTTTTATTCTGGTTGCAGTGTAATAAGCAGAGTTCGCCATATCGGGAAATAAATAAAATTCATTTCCTGAATAGTCAGGTATCTTATATAATTTTCCGGGAGAATTTACTGTGAACAACGAATCGTCCGAATATTGTTTATTTGTAGTTTGAACATAAAATGTATTATCAATTTTATCTTTTTCTTTTATGCTTTTTCCGGTAATTTTTCCTTTAACCGGTGTTACGGTATAACCCATTTCTCTCAATAAATTCAAAGCTCCGAATTCTCCGGGTAAATGCGCTGCTCCTATTCCGGTAAATATAGTTTTGCCATTTGCCATAATGGAATCCATGCGGCGAACCATATTGCGATTTCTTTCCTCTATAAAATAAAATTTATATTTTTGGGAGGGAAGTGTAATTAATTCTAGGGAATCTAATTTTTCAAGATCTCCATTTCTATACGCTTCATCAATTTGTTCGTAAAGATTAGTTCCATCCTCCTCCAATTCTTCCATGATCTTGCGCTGCGTGATATAATCTTTATCCTCCTCATCCTCGTCCTCAACAGGCTCATAGGCTTTTTGTAATAATTTTAATACTTCTTGTTCTCCTTCCAGTGCAGCAATTTGTTTGTTAAGTTTTTTCCCACATTGAAAAATAAAAAGATCGAGATAGGTCTCTTCTGCATAATCACCACGGTTGTCGTTATAGCGATATAAATAACCATTTATTAAATAAGAATTATCTGCAAATGCGGCAGCATAGGTTTTTATGTCCGGGATAACAATTGTGGTCGCCTGTGTATAAAAATCAGTTTGATCGTAATCATAATATTCACCATAATAATTGGAATTGTTTTGTTGATTTGAGGAACTGCTTTTACCAAAATCATTTTCTATCCATGTTTCCGGATTACTTTCTAACGCTATAATATCAGCATTTTTAAGTGCAATAAAGAAGCTGTCGGTAAGGTGAAATGCAATTTTATCACTAACGTGCATAGTGCCATAGATGTAAGAAGGTTTTGACATACCGTTACCGGAGATTTGCCACAAAAGTGATTTGGTTTGGGCGTCAGCAGAAAAAATTACGAATGGAATACAAAGTAAGAGGAGTAATACATTTCTTTTCATTGGAATTTCATTTTGGTTATGGGTGTGGCAATTATAAGCATAAATACGAAGAAACTGCAAATTAAATTGTTGCAGATTAGCATTTGTTTCAATTTTATCACAAAATTACCCGGCTTCCTGTTGCCCCATCACTTATTCTGCTCTGCTTTTTTACCTTTGTAATATGCAACAATTGGTAAGATACAATTATTCCCTTTTCACAGATTATGATATTCATCTTTTCCGCGAAGGAAAACACAGCAAATTATGGGAAAAATTCGGTGCACATATTATTGATGATGAAAATAATCCGGGTGTATATTTTGCATTATGGGCACCAAACGCAGTAAATGTATATGTTGGAGGTACTTTTAATAATTGGGATAAAACCTCGCACCCTTTAAGAGTTAGAGGTGATGGGTCGGGGATTTGGGAAGGTGTATTATCAAATATATTGGCCGGCGACCTTTATAAGTATTTTATTACCACAAAATCATCTGTTGTTTTAGAAAAGGCTGACCCATTTGCATTCAGAACGGAGGCGCCACCGGAAACTGCATCTGTTGTCTGGGATAATTCCTATACGTGGCAGGATGCACGATGGACAGTTAAACAAAAACCCTTTGAATTCAACAGGCCAATGAGTGTTTATGAAGTGCATCTTGGTTCCTGGGGAAGACCGACAGACCAGTCAAAACAATTTTTCTCCTACCGAGATCTCGCCGAAAAATTAGTGCCTTATGTGAAAAAAATGGGATTCACCCATGTGGAATTTATGCCTGTGAACGAACATCCTTTTTATGGTTCATGGGGGTATCAAACAACGTCCTATTTTGCTCCAACCTCAAGGTACGGCACTCCTCAGGATCTGATGTACCTTATAGAATGTTTTCATAAAGAGAATATTGGAGTTCTTCTCGACTGGGTGCCGTCTCATTTCCCGGATGATGGTCATGGTCTTATATTTTTTGATGGAACGCATCTTTATGAGCATGAGGACAGAAGAAAGGGATTTCACCCCGATTGGAATTCCTATATTTTTAATTATGGAAGACACGAAGTAAAAAGTTTTTTGTTGAGTTCAGCAATGTATTGGTTGCATATTTTTCATTTAGATGGATTGCGCGTAGATGCTGTTGCAAGTATGTTGTATCTCGATTATTCGCGGAAGGAAGGAGAGTGGTTGCCAAATGTTTATGGAGGAAATGAAAATCTGGAAGCCATTCAATTTTTAAAAGAATTAAATGAAACCGTTTACAAAGAAATTCCATCAGCAATAACCATAGCGGAAGAATCCACTGCCTGGCCAAAGGTTTCAAAACCAACTTATGATGGTGGGTTGGGTTTTGGAATGAAATGGATGATGGGCTGGATGCACGATACCCTGAATTATTTTAAGGAAGATCCGTATTACCGAAAACATCATCAAAATAAACTCACATTCAGCATGTGGTATGCTTTCAGCGAAAATTATATGTTGTGTTTTTCGCATGATGAGGTGGTGCACTTAAAGAAATCACTGATCAATAAAATGCCCGGCGATCACTGGCATAAATTCGCAAATTTGCGATTGATGTATGGTTATATGTTCACACATTCTTTCCCGAAATTGCTTTTTATGGGAGCAGAATTTGCTCAAACCAAAGAATGGAATCATGACCAAAGTCTGGAGTGGCATTTATTGGAATTGCCCGAAAATAAAGGCATGCAGCAGTGGGTAAAGGATCTTAATGATATTTATGTGCATGAAAAAAGTATGTTTGAAAATGATTACAATCAGGGGGGATTTGAATGGCTGGAAATCTCAAAAACTGACGACTGTGTTTTAATTTGGAAGCGTCAGGGAAAAAAGGCGAATGACCATTTGATCGTAGTTGGCAACTTCGACCAACAAACCTTTGTGGATTATGCAATTCCGGTAAAACAGCGCAATCATTACATCGAATTATTGAATTCTGATGCTGAAAAATATTATGGATCCGGAATCCTAAACGCCGGCCCTTTAAAACCCTATGCAATTGAAATGGAACCCGAAGGTGAATCATCTGAAAAGGTAACAAAATACGAGATGATGATAACCATACCGCCGCTTTCTATCATGATATTTAAACCCGTGGTGAAATTGAGAAGAGGGAAGGGGAAGTAGGGTTTTTGGCGCAGTCGCAGTAACAGTGGGCAGTTTGTCAAAGCGGAGCAATATCCTCGGTAGTAAACGCCTTCAATCACTTAAAAAAGTCGCAGTTGCAGTAGCAGTCACAGTAGTTGCAAATTGTTTCTAAATTGTAGAGACGCAATGCATTGCGTCTCTACAATTTAGAAACAATTTGCAACCCGGAACCTGACGCTGACAAAGATAGAAACCCGAACTCAGAACCAGGGGCAGTTGGCAGTGGCAGTAGGCAACTCAGAACCCGGAACTCTTAACAACAATTAACCCCTTATCCCGCTGCAATCCCTTATCTTTGCACCCAAAAAAACCAATTAATGAAGAAGATTCAATTTTCAGTGCTCATTCTTACTCTAATGGCATTTGCAGCTTGCAAAAGTGTTAAAACAGGGGAAGATGATTCTTACAGTGCTATAGATAGCTCTATGCTGGATAGTACAGTTCGTCCGGGTGACGATTTTTATGAATATATCAATGGCAAATGGATAGCTCAAAACCCAATTCCTGCTGATAAAGCGAGTTTCGGAAGCTTTCATACCCTTTCCGATAATAGTTTGAGCACATTAAAATTATCGATGGAAAAAGCTGCAACTGAAAATGCAGCAAAGGGAACAAACACACAAAAAGTGGGAGATTTCTGGAAAAGCGGAATGGATACGGTAGCAATAGAAAAGGCAGGAATTGAACCAATCAGACCTTGGTTAGATAAGATCAATAAAATTCAAACTACCGACGATTTGATCAAAACTGTTGCTCAAATGCATCAAATTTATACCTATGCAATGTTTTCTCATTGGGTTGGTCAAGACGATAAAAATTCTTCAGATGTAATAATGACTATGTGGCAAGGCGGACTTGGATTGCCGGAACGCGATTATTACACAAAACAGGACGCAAAAAGCAAACAAAACAGGGTTGATTATATTAATCATATCAAAAATGTATTCAATTTAACCGGTGTTGATGAGACTACCGCATTAAAAAATGCAAATGCCATCATGAATATCGAAATGCAATTGGCAAAGGCGAGCATGGATCAGGTTTCCATGCGCGATCCGAATAATATCTATCATAAAATGCCTGTTGCTGATTTTATCGCTCAAACACCAAATATCAACTGGAAATTATATTACAGCGAACTAAATACACCTGAGTTTAAAACAGGTGTAAACATCGGTCAACCGGAATTTTACAAAGCATTGAACGGGATGTTCAAAAGTGTGAAAATGGAGGATTGGAAGACCTATTTAACCTATCATTTTGTAGATGGCGCTTCTGATTACCTCAGTTCTGCATTTGTAAACGAACATTTTGACTTTGCCGGTAAAAAATTAAACGGAATTGAGCAATTAAAACCGCGTTGGAAACGAGTTGTGGAAAACGCCGGTTGGTCTCTTGGAGAAGCTCTTGGCGAAGAATATGTAAAAACTGCATTCTCCCCAGAAAGTAAAGAGCGTATGCTTGTAATGGTTGACAATATTAAAGCTGCTTTGGGCGAACGTATTAACACTTTAGAATGGATGACCGACAGCACTAAACAGGCTGCACAAAAAAAACTCAGCACTTTTACAGTTAAAATCGGTTATCCGGATAAATGGAGAGATTATTCAAAATTGGAAATTGACAATGGGCCATATGTTTTAAATGTAATGCGCGGAGCTGAATTCGAGGCAAAAAGAAATTTTGCGAAAATTGGTCAACCGGTTGATAAATCGGAGTGGGGCATGACACCACAAACGGTAAATGCATACTATAATCCTTCCAATAACGAGATTGTATTTCCTGCAGCAATACTCCAGCCACCTTTCTTTGATCCTAAAGCAGACGATGCCATAAATTATGGTGGTATTGGCGCAGTAATAGGACACGAAATAACGCATGGTTTCGATGATCAGGGTCGTCAATATGATGAAATCGGAAATTTAAATATGTGGTGGGCATCTTCTGATAATTCCAAGTTTGAAGCCCGCGCAAAAGTGGTAATTGATCAATTTAACAGTTATTGCCCTTTAGATAGTGTTTGTATAAACGGAGCATATACCTTGGGCGAAAATATTGCGGATTTCGGCGGAATTACCATTGCTTATCAGGCATACAAAAAAACGGAAGAATTCAATGCAGCAAAAACCATTGATGGATTTACGCCGCAACAAAGATTTTTCATCGGCTTTGGTAGAATATGGGCGGGTTCTTATCGCCCTGATGCAATGCGCAACCAATTGTTAACTAATGTGCACAGCCCCGGTAAATGGCGTGTAAATGGTACTTTGGTGAATATTCCGGAATGGTATGAAGCCTTTGGTGTAGTGGAAGGCGATAAAATGTATCTGCCGGTTGATCAAAGAGCAAAAATCTGGTAAAAATTATCATTAAAATATAAAGGCGGTTGTGATGAAAATTACAGCCGCTTTTTTTGTGGAACATCGGACTGTAAAAATTAAAAAAAACTAAAACGAAATACCATTATTTTTGTCGGGTTATTAATTTGTTTTACCTTAGAAAATTGGAAGAATATTACAAGAATTTCAACGAACATTTTAATCTCAACCGATAAAAATATAATATGAACACAATCCAAATTTTTACAAAAGGCTCAACCTTTTCTCTGGTATTCTTTCTTTTAATGGGTTTAGCAAACGCCCAAACTCCTGCCGGAACCTTAGTTCAGGACATTCAATATACTTTTAATCAAACAGATGGCACAAATGCGAGTTCTGTGACTTGGAACCCTGACTCCAGGATATATATAACTGTTATTGTCGGTAATGAGTCTTATCCTTTAGAAGGATTTAACACGAGTGCAGAAATGATTTTTTCTGCCCAGGCTAAATTTGATTATAGAGGATTATGGTATAATCCAGCGAAAAAACAAATGGAAGGAAATGGTGCCGGCGAAGCTGGATGGACAGCATTTTCCCTGAATGCAAATAATACGCCTTCTACTAATCAAACTCTCTTTGTAGGTCAGCATCAGCCTGATTTTCAGTCTGTTGGTGCCTATAATTACGATAAAAAACAAGTAGTTTTCTTAAATCCTGATTTCACCTCCATAATTTTGTATTCCAGAGAAAAACCTAAAAAAGTAAAAAAGATCACACTTAAATGGGGTGATTTATCTACTTTCAGCATAAATAGTAATTCACTGGGTTACACCGGAGCCAAAGGTTTTGAATACGTTGTATTGGATTATGTTTCTGGTAAATTGATATTTTTTAATGCAAAAGGAGCAGTTTCAGCAACAAGAGCACTCCCTGAAGGCACTCCTTTGAACGATTCTTTTGGTTTCTCCTTTGCAAATGGACATGCATTTCTATATGATAAAATAGAAAGGACCTGGTTTGGATTTAAGGTGTTTTGATTTAATATAACTCCATTCATAGTTATAAAAAATCCGATATTAGAATAAATCCCATATCGGATTTTTATTATACCCGCGTTATCAACTCATCCTCAGCTTTGCTTGAGCAGCTGCCAATCTTGCCACAGGAACTCTGGGTCCTGAGCAACTTACGTAGTTTAATCCCAAATGGTGACAAAATGCAATAGAATCCGGCTGTCCCCCATGTTCTCCGCAAATACCAATCTTCAACCCGGGTTGTGATTCTCTTCCGGTTCTTACTGCGTATTGCATCAATTTTCCGACACCTTCCAGATCTAGTATTTCAAACGGATTGTCTTTCAAAATACCACTTTGTATATAAAAGGGTAAAAATTTGTTTTCCGCATCCTCACGGGAAAAAGAAAATGTTGCCTGGGTAAGATCATTCGTACCAAAGGAAAAGAATTCTGCTTCCTTAGCTAACGAAGCTGCTTCCATGCAAGCTCTAACTACTTCTATCATAGTTCCGAATTTAAATGATAAGGTCATATGTAACTGATCCTCAATTCTTTTTCTAGTTTCACTCACATACTGTTTTACATGAATCAATTCCTGAGAAGTGCAAACCTGAGGAACCATAATTTCAGGCCTCACGTCAATTCCAACCTTCTGACATTCCCCCGCAGCCTCTAAAATTGCTCTGATTTGCATTTTATAGATCTCCGGATAGGTGAGTCCAAGTCGAACTCCTCTGTGACCTAACATTGGATTTACCTCAAATAGCTCGTGTACTTTTTTCAGCATCTGCTCCTTTTTCGCAATCGCCTGATCTATTAATTCTAAGCCTTTGTCGGTGAATGGATAAGCAGAAGTTTTGGCAAGTTCATGATCTGCATTTAGCAATCGCAAACTATTGAACAAGTTGCTTACTCCGCCGGCAGTTTCTTTCAAATGGTGTAAATTGATGATCTCTTCTCGCAAAACGTCCTCTGTAGGCAGAAATTCGTGTATCGGCGGATCGAGTAACCGAATGGTTACAGGTCGCGGAGCCATCGTTATCAATATTTCTTTAAAGTCTTGCTTTTGAATTGCCAAAAGCCTTGATAATGCAGACTCACGTTCATCGGTGTTGTTTGCCAAAATCATTTCCACTACTATCGGCAACCTGTCGGCCCCATTGAACATGCGTTCTGTGCGGCAAAGTCCAATTCCCATCGCTCCGAAATGAAGTGCTTTTTTTGCAGAATCGGGGGTATCAGCATTGGCAAACACTTTTAAGGATGCTGTTTCATCTGCCCATGATAATAATAATTTGAGTTCATCAGAAAATGTTGGTTCCACAGTGGGTATTATTCCCTGGTAAACAAATCCGGTTCCACCATCGATAGTGATATAATCGCCTTCATGTAATATTTTTTCGCCAATTGTAGCCTGGCGCAATTTTACATCAACCTGAATGCCTTCTGCCCCGGCTACACAAGGTTTGCCCATGCCACGTGCCACTACAGCCGCATGTGATGTTTTGCCTCCACGGCTTGTAAGTATTCCCTGAGCTGCAAAAAAGCCATGAATATCTTCCGGTCTTGTCTCCTCTCGCACTAATATCACTTTTTCGCCCGCATGACCCAGTAATTCAGCCCTGTCGGCATCAAACACAACATGTCCCGACGCTGCACCCGGGGAAGCTGGCAGTCCTTGAGCTAAAGGAGCTTGTTTGTGCAAACTGTCTAATCTTGGATGCAACAATTGTTCTAACATTTCAGGTTTAATTCTCATTAATGCCTGATCCCTGGTTATTAATCCCTCTTTAGCCATTTCTACTGATGTTCTCACCATAGCTGTGGTGTTCATTTTGCCATTTCTTGTTTGAAGGCAGAATAACACACCTTTTTCAATAGTATATTCAAAATCCTGAACCTCTTTGTAATGATTCTCGAGTTTTTTGCGCAATTCTTCTAATTGTTTGTAAAGCACCGGCATTTCCTGTTCCAACAAAGCCACTGCCTTTGGAGTGCGAATTCCGGCAACTACATCCTCTCCCTGAGCATTCACCAAATATTCTCCAAACATTAAATTTTCTCCGGTTCCAGGATCTCTCGTAAACCCAACTCCGGTTGCACAATCGTTTCCCATGTTTCCAAATACCATAGCCATAACGTTTACAGCAGTACCATTCGCCATTTCCGGCGTAATTTTAAATTCGCGGCGATAGTCAATTGCGCGTTTTCCCATCCAGGAATTGAATACTGCTTTCACAGCAATTTCAAGTTGTTGAAACACATTTTCGGGAAATTCTCTACCGGTATCACTGTGAATTACCCTTAAAAACCTAGTAGATATCTCTTGTAAGTTGTTGGCATTTAAGCCTATATCTACTTTTACACCGGCGTGTAATTTCACTTCTTCAAATTCCTGATCAAACTTTTCTTCAGGAACTCCAAGAGCAACCTTTCCGAATAATTGAATAAATCTTCTGTATGCATCATAACAGAATCTTTCATTGCTGGTTTGTTTTATCAAACCTGCTAAAGTCGTACTGTTCAATCCAAGATTTAAAATGGTGTCCATCATTCCCGGCATCGACATGGCTGAACCGGATCGAACAGAGACCAAAAGTGGATTAACTGCATCCCCAAAAATTTTACCCGATTTTTTTTCAAGTTGATGAATTTGCAACTTGATGTCATCCATTAAACCAGCTATTAATGTATGTTCCTCTGACTTTAGAAAATCCAGGCAGGCTTCGGTACTTATTACAAAACCGGGAGGCACATTTAGCCCAATCTGTGTCATTTCACATAAATTTGCTCCCTTTCCGCCTAATAATTGTTTGTTTTTTCCCTCGCCCTCCTCAAAGGAAAATACGTATTTTTTGTCTGATGCATTTTTGATTTTTTGCACTGTGGCATTTTTTAATAAGGTATCCATAATAAATTATTTTATGGTCTCGAAGATAAAGCGGACCTATCTGCCCGGAAATGATAGTAATCTTCTGGATGGGGAATTAAAATCATTATTTAATGAATCTGAAATCATCAACTATGAGTCAAAATCGAAAGAACTTGTGGAAAAATATAGAATATGAAAAAGTTTACTTTAAGTATAGCAATTGTGATTTACCTATTGCTATTCGCAACATTCCCAGTCAAAGCACAGCCTTCTCTTGACAATAGTTTTGGAGGAATTGGATACAAACTCACGGATATTAATGTTGCTCGTGACGATATTGCCCGGGCAGTGCTGGTGCAGCCAAATGGGAGAATTTTGACCGGTGGTAATAGTTTTGATATGATAGGTAATTCTAATATTGCAATCGTACGCATGAAATCCAATGGCAGTTTTGACAATACATTTGGTGTGGGAGGCATAACCACAATTGAGGGTGGTTTCTTTTGTGATATGGCCTTGTTATCAAATGGTAAAATTATTGTCGCCGGAAGTGGTGTTGGACCAACTAATGTAAACAATTACATTGTTTACCGATTAAACAAAAACGGAACTCTGGATAATACATTTGGAGTAGGAGGATCAGTAGAAATTAATATTCCGTATATCGGAATGATTTGTTACGATGTAGCTATTCAATCTGACGGAAGAATTTTGCTTGCAGGATATTCGGGTGCGAATGGCGGATTTGGCAATATGCTGGTTGTGAGATTGAAAGCAAACGGAGCTATTGATAATACGTTTGGTACTGCAGGAAAATTCACCCTCTTACTAAGCGGAAAACATTCAGAATGCCATCAATTAGCAATTCAACCGGATGGTAAAATAGTGGCAGGAGGTTCTATAGATACTTTGATCATGTATGCTTTTTTGAAGTATGATTTTGCCGCGATTCGTTTGAATACCAACGGCACTTTGGATAATACATTTGGGGTTGGAGGTATAGTAAGGGCTGATAAAGGCACTACAGACGAAAGTTATGCTACTGCTATTCTTTCCGATGGCAGAATAATACTTGCGGGATTTTCTAATTTTTATGTTAATTCCAGGTTTGCCGTATTATGTGTGCTGCCGAATGGTAGCTTAGACCTTTCTTTTGGGACCGATGGGTGGTTATTTCTCGATTTTTACGGAGGCAGTGCTATTGCGCAGGCAATTGCAGTGGAAACAGATGACGATATTATCATAGGGGGGTATTCTTTGTTATGGACAGATGGTATTCTCAACTATTCAATTGCTCTTGCGAAGGTTTCTTCAAATGGTATTGCAGATGCAACATTTGGGGCGTCAGGAATAGATACTTCGTTTCAAAGCACATTGTATAAGGCATGTAACGATATCGTTTTACAGGCAGATGGTAAAATTATAGCAGGAGGATATCAATATATTGGCGATAACGGTGCATTTCTAACAGTGAGATATTTAAACTCCGCTGCATTTGTGCGACAAGAAAGTAATGATGTTTATTCTGATTTTCAGGTTTATCCAAATCCGGTAAGTGGTAATACAATCAATGTCAATTTCGAATTGCAGGAGCCTGGAGATGCAATAATTAATATTTATAATTTAGGCGGAAAGGTGGTATTTCAGCAAATCCAATATTTTGGGATTGCCGGTAATTATAATCTGGAATTACAATTACCTGTATGCTTATCAAATGGTATTTATTTAGTAGAATTAACTAATGGCAAAACTCGTCAAACACAAAAGATACAGATTGTTAGATAATATATATTGCTGATATACAGTCAAATGCATGTTAATTTTTTGAAGGAGATTCGAATTTGTTCGGGTCTCTTTTTTTATAGAAATATTTTTTGCCGAAAACCGAAGTCGTAAATTGAAAGCACTTAATGGGTTTTTGTTTACTCGGGAATCGTTTCTTGCGCAGGCAATTTGGCTTTTCTATCACGCTCTAAAAAATATTTCATCATAGGGCCTGCCATCATGATTGTAACAAAGGTCATCACCACCAAGCCAACAAAAACCTGATCAGTTATTATTCCTGCGTTGAGCGCTATCAATCCTAAAACGATCTCCTGCGAGCCGCGGGCATTCATAGCAAAACCAATCGCCATTGCCTCGTTTTTACTAAATTTCCCGATTCTCGCACCAATAAATCCTCCCGATATCTTTCCTAAAACTGAAATTGCAAGAATAAAACCGATGATGCCCCAATCGAAATTTTCAAGAAAATTGACACGAAATCCAATGGAAACAAAAAATAACGGAGCGAATATATAAGTAACAATATCGTGAAGCATTTCTTTGGTTCTATGGCTAAAATGTTCTGAATCTCCAACTGCTATTCCCACCATAAATGCCCCAAAAATAGCGTGTAATCCAAGCCATTCGGTAAATATTGCACCTAATAAACAGAACACAATCCCGACAGATAATGTGCCTCCTCCTCGCGATAAGTATTTATTCGAAAATATGAAAGCAAGATGGAGAAATCGTTTTCCAATTGTTAATACAAAGGTTGCAAACCCTATTACCATGAACATTACCTGCCATGCATCAAAGCCGCCTTCGTGACTCAGATTTGCAACACTGATCACTAACGAGAATAACATCCAACCGATAAAGTCATCTATCATAGCCGCAGTCATCATCAGGTTGCCAAATTTACTTTTGATCATATCTATATCAATCAGGATCTTAGCCAATACAGACAAAGCGGTGATAGAAAGCGCAGTCCCCATAAATAAAGAGGAGGCTAATTTATCATCCATCCCTGCCGGAAAAAGATGATGGAAAAAATACCAGGTCCCACAAAATCCGATTGCAAAAGGAAATGCTATTCCGGAAAGGCTGATAGCGGCTGCTGCATTTGCCTTTTCCCTGATAGTTTTCAGATTGATCTCCATTCCTGCAACAAACAATAGAAGCAAAATTCCAATTCTTGCAAGTCCATCAAACGCAATTCCGGCATTTTCAGAAACTTCGAAAAAGTTGTGGTAAAATTCAGGGGCAAGACTTTTTAGGCAGGAGGGACCCAATAAAATCCCGGCCATGAGCTCCCCCATTACCTGAGGTAATTTCAGCTTCCGGAATAATTCACCGAGTAATCTAGCTGATAATAACAAAACTGCAACTAATAATAAAAACGGCAGTACATCTATGCTTGGGAGTCGAGTCATATCAAATTTAAGTTAGTTGGATTTAACATATTTAATTGTCTATCGCAATTATTATTGGTTCTACTTTCCTGAAAATAGATGAATATTTTCTATTTTCTGTTTGATACGGCAAGAATAAGTTGTTTTGGTTAAACCGCAAAAAAAACAAAGGTAAAACTGCCCGTTTTTGTGTTGCTTAACACAGTTATTATACTAAAATTGGAAAATTTTATAACGGCTTTTTTCTGCTTCCTGAGGTTGATTTTATTAGCTGTTTACTGCATGGGCAGCTTTGAGAATATTGTTTTGGAGAAAAATATATTAAGCAAAAAAAACACCGGTTTAATATAAACCGATGTTTTTTTAAAGATATTGGTCAAAGATCATTCACCTCCATCAACCATTGCAGCTGATATTGCAAAATCACCCACTTCGTTTCCAACAGTTAATCCAACTTCACAATCAAATCTGAAGTGAATTCTTCCATAAATTCTGGAATTGCTTGCTTCAACAGCAAAATTTTCAAACTCGTTTGCATCGGATGGGAAGAAATGACTAAGCACTTGCGCTGCTGCTCCACTGAAGGTAGAGTGCCCTGATGTATAACCCGGAAAATTAGGTGTCATAAAAGTTGATTTAATTTCCGGATTCGCTTGAGAAGGTCTCGGATAAAAATAATAATATTTCGTGTCCCAGCAACTTATTCCCGCGTCACCCATCGCCGTATTTAAATAAGCAAATATTCTTACTGAACGAAGAGGATTTAGTCCTGCTTCCACTATTTTTTCTGCAGCTAATAAATTCCAATGTCCGCAAGGTGTATATGTTCCCGGTCCATCACCCCAGTTAAAAGCCATCTCTTCTTGTTCTTTAGTTGCATTTTCAGTAAGGTCAAGTAATTCTTCCTCTGCTTCTAAATAGGCAACTGAACCAATTGCCGGAGGAGGACCAGGACGAAGTGCTTCTACATTAGGAATCCACCAAGGAGTTACATTACCAAAAAGTGGCGTAACGCCAACCGGGCGAGGAGGGAAATCAATATTTAACCAATGTTGCCATTGATCTCCCCACAACATCGTTGCAGTATCTTCAAGTAATGTATAAGTTGCTTTATCAACTTGCGCAAACTTAGCATTATCAACCTTTGAACGCTCGATATATATAAAAGAAACATAATTTCCTATCGAATCTCCAGCAACAAGGTCACTTTCGGTTGCCAAACCTGCCCATTTTCTTGAATCACGACATTCTTTTGCTTTTTCTGCAATAAATGCAACATCATTTGGGAATAAAAAAGATAAGATATTTTGAGCTGACATCGCAATCGCAGCATCTTCGGAAGGGTATGATGGAATGTCATTTTTAGGATAGGCTAATGTGATACTTCCGTCTGTAACATACAATGCAGGTCTGTTATAGGTAAATTTATAATGCCAAGTACTAATTGTTGCGTCGTATAACGAAGCACTTAAGTGCGCATACATTCTGCTTGCAAATGGAGGATGCGCAAAGGGAAAGTCGCTCGTGAGCGGTGAAGCAGTTGGCGGCGGATAATTTCCGTCAGGTCCAGGATCTGGAGGTAAATTATATTTAGCTACTAATGCTTCTGCTATTTCCATCCAACGAACTGCCGTATTATTACCCCAATATGCAACAATCTCCTTTTGGTCGGCGGAAAGTGAACTGCTAAAGGTTTTTACTTCGGCTAATTCTGCTAAATATTCTGCTGAGGTAACATCAGCAGGCGCATCAATTATTACGTCAGCACCTGATGTTAGTAGTATTGGTTTCCAGTTTCCACCATCTTCGTCTTTAGAGGAAAATGTGTATGCTTCATAAACTATTCCACCGGGGATGTCATTTTCACAAGAGGTGAAAACTAATACGGTAGCTGAAAAAAGCGCAGTCAATATTAAATTGTTGTTTTTCATATTATTATTTTGATCCGTGTTCTTGATTTTAGATTTGATTATTCAGTTGGTGTTGCAGTAGATTCCTTTTTATTCCAAACATTAAAGAAATACGTAATTCCTCCTCCAATGTTAAAAGTTTTCCATACATTTCTACCTTCCAAGGTGTAGGCAGTATTTACATGTAATCCCAAACCTTTTGCAAATTCAGGAATGTATTGGAAATTAGCACCAATGCGCATTGCATCCATTTCATTGGAAGGGAAACCTTGATCCCAGGCACGAATATCAAAACCACCCAGACTGTTCAGTATTAAAAATTCAGCTTCAGCTTTAAAAGTCAAATTATCAGATGTTATATAACCAACTGTTGCGGAATAATCGACTGCGTTAGGCATATCAACTATATTAGATTGATAGGCAGAATTATCAGTATAATAATATCCTCTAACTAACTCAGAATTTCCGCGAATATGATATCCACCTTGTGTTTTTATATATACTCCCATATCTGTTTTATATGCAAGAATTAATCGGCCTATCCCATCTGGGCATCCAAGTCCAATTGCGTAGGGATGTTCCGGAATATATTGTGATGCAGGTAAAATTCCTGTTGCTGAAACCAGCGCTTTTATATGGCCTGCTCCAACCTTTTTATCTAAAAATTGGTATTTAGCTGCAAACAAAAAATCCTGAATTCCTGATTCACTTTCAACATAACCTGCGCTTGGACTATTCTTAACCCAGGGCAATGTAGCGTAGATGTTTAAGTTTTTAATAATTCCCAATGTAAATCCTGCGGCTATTGATTGGCTTGTTAAAGTGCCAACATTGCCATTTGCCAATAAGCTATCTCCCTGCCAGTATTCAGATGCGGTGGAATTGTTGTAAAAAATACCTCCGCAAAACTGCCCGGGATTCATCAGAACGGCATCTGAAGGTGTTTGTGCCTGCACTTCTGAGGTAATGGACAGGAAGCATGTAACAAGGTAAAAAAAGTTGAATTTTCTCATTTTTAATCCTATTAGTAGTTTGTTTCTTGGTTAATCTTTTCTTTGAAAGCTGCAAAAATATATGGGAGAAGCTCAACTATTTTGCGATTTGGAAAAAATTTAATGGTTTTAAAAATTATTTACAATTGGAAATGTTAAAAAGGGATAGACGAGAAAATAAGGACAATATTTAGAAATGCATGCATTAGCAACATCCCTTTAAAAATATAAGAGATGGTCCATTTATGGAGAGGATATTCAATTCCGATAATTAACAGATTATCGATCTTTTTTTAGTCTTTATATGCGTTCCTGTAAAAATAATCGTTTAAAATCTCGTAATTCAAAAATGAATAACCCCCGGCTTTAGCCGGCGGGATAAAACGTACCCCACACGGGGCTTTAGCCCAAACGATTTCGATACAGAAGAAATCAAATGGTAACATTGAAAATTAACATTTTGGCTAAAGCCGAACCCATTTTTATTGTTTCCCACAGCTAAAGATGGTGGCTATTGATTTTTTTCGAAATTATCCCTTTGAATAAACATAATTAATGAACCATGTTTATTCTAATAAAAAAAAATCGTGTAAAATAGATTAATCGAATAATATAATAAACTATGGATTATTCAGATGAGATTAAATCAATAACCCCCGGCTTTAGCCGGCGAGATAAAACGTCACCCCACACGGGGCTTTAGCCCAAACGATTTCGATGTAGAAGAAATTAAATGGTAACATTGAAAATTAACATTTTGGCTAAAGCCGAACCCATTTTTATTGTTTCCCACAGCTAAAGCCGGGGGCTATTGATTTTTTTCGAAATTATTCCTTTGAATAAACATAATTAATGAACCATGTTAATTCTAATAAAAAAAAATCGTGTAAAATAGATTAATCGAATAATATATTAACCTATGGATTATTCAGATGAAATTAAAT
>Ga0163147_10001804_pt1 | contig 31769 bp, 24 predicted proteins | sample OliLakLV19MP6G1_FD_148597 | JGI IMG/M metagenome (GOLD analysis project Ga0163147, IMG submission 148597) | Freshwater microbial mat bacterial communities from Lake Vanda, McMurdo Dry Valleys, Antarctica- Oligotrophic Lake LV.19.MP6.G1 | ecosystem: Environmental > Aquatic > Freshwater > Lake >...
AGCGCGGCGCGGGGGAGGAGGGCGGCGGCGCCGGTCGCGGCCAGGCCTGCCAAGAGGGTTCGGCGCGGGAGGATGGTGCGGTCGTCTGGCATGGTGGCCTCCGTGTGGGACGAGGATTGACGGATGTGGTTGTACCCGCCTCGAGGGCGGGCGTGGCGGCGGGTCCGTGCGGTGGAGATCGGATTGATCGCGGGGTTTGCGGCAAAGGTTGCGCGGGATGGGCGCGTCGGCCCGACGTACTGTGGTGTCTGGCGACCGACCGGCTGGTGAGTTGGTTGCGACGGTTGGCCGCGTGTGAATGGGCGATGGTTTTCGGTCGATGCACGAAGGGCGGGGGCGGGTCCCGAACATTGGCGGGATGGGTGTCGTTTGAGAAGGGCCTCGGGCTCCGCCTCCCGGTCGGGCTGATGGAGGGTCGGGGTGGTTGGTGTTGAGGCCGATCCCCGATAGAGGGTGGAGAACGCGGGTTCCTGGCAAGTTCGGTAGGATTGGCCGGTGTCGGCCCCTGGTCCGGCGAGTTCGGGCCGCTAGAGAAGGAATGGGTCATGGATGAATCTAGCTCCGTTGGAAGCCGCACCGTTGCCGACGCCCGCGTGAAGAGGGGCGGTCGGGGACGGTGGGCGCGCCTGGGGCTTGCGCTCGCGGCGGGTGGCGCTGTGGGGCTTGGTCTGGGAGGTTGCGAGATCGACAACTTTTTCAACCCGTCCGAGGTCGGGCGCTGGGAGATGACGCCGACGGTGGTGCCCATCCTGGACCGGATCGCGGCCATCGAGGGGCCCGAGGAGATCTGGGTTGAGTACAGCGATGTGCAGTCGGAGGACCTGGTTCCGGAGGTGAGCGAGTACAAGGTCGGCCCCGGCGACGTGCTGCAGATCACGGTCTTCAGCCTTACCGTGGGAGGCCAGGCGGACCTGCTGGAGCGGCGGGTGGACTCGCGCGGGTATGTGGACATTCCCCAGGTGGGGTCGGTGTACATCGACGGGCAGACGCTGGAGGGGGTGCGCGGGTCGATCAAGGAGGCCGTGCGGCCTCTGACGGGCGACACGACGGTGGACGTGCTGGTGATGCAGGAGCAGCAGCGGACGTTCAACGTGCTGGGGGGCGCGGTGGCGGGGCAGGGGCCGTATTTCGTGCCGTACGCGGACTACCGGTTGATTGACGCGCTGGCGGCGGCGGGCGGGATTCTGGAGTCGATCGAGTACATCTATGTGATCCGGCAGGTGCCGTTGACTGATGAGGCGACGGGACGCCGCGTGCCGACGACGCCAACGAGCGGCACGACGCCACCGACGACGCCAAACGGGCCGACGCCCGCGGGCGGCGAGAACCTGATCGACATCATTGATGATCTTTTGGAGCCCGGCGCGGCGCCGGCTGGCGGGACGGCGCCCCCGGCGGGCGGGACCGGCTCGCCCGCGGCATTTGCGACCGCGGCGGATCGTGGGGACACGCGGCGTCTGCCCGTGGAGCTCATCGAGACGATCCCGTCTCAGCCTGGGGCCCAGCCGAACGAGTCCGGCAGGACGCCGGTTCAGCCTCCGCCGACCTCGACGGGTCAATGGCTTTACTTGAACGGCCAGTGGGTGCTGGTTTCGAGGCAGGCGGGTGAGGCGGGTGACGGCGGCACGTCGCGGCTGTTCACGCAGCGGGTGCTGCGGGTCCCGGTGCAGCCTCTGATCTCGGGCGACGCCCGGTACAACATCGTGATCCGCCCGAACGACATCATCCGGGTGCCGCCGCCGGCGCAGGGAAACATCTTCCTGGCGGGCCAGGTGGCGCGGCCGGGGTCGTATGGCCTGGCGCCCAAGCTGACGCTGACGCGGGCGCTGTTCGCTGGCGGCGGGATGGGGCAACTGGCGGTGCCGGAGCGGACGGACCTGATCCGCATGGTTGGTCCGAACCAGCAGGCGACGATCCGCCTGAATCTGCGGGCGATCTTCGATGGCTCGCAGCCCGACGTGTTCATGAAGGACAACGACATCGTGAACGTGGGAACCAACTTCTGGGCGTACCCGCTGGCGGTGCTGCGTGGCGGGTTGCGGGCGTCGTACGGGTACGGGTTCATCCTGGACCGGAACTTCGGTAACGACGTGTTCGGCGTGCCGCCCGGCACGGTCAACTGACCGTCCGGTGTGGGTCTGCGGGATGCTCGGGTGGAGAGAGCGGTTCTGGTGCTTGGGAACCGTCGTCGGGGAGAACCCCGGCGCACGGCGGACGTAGTCAGGACTTCGACCAGCGTCGGACCCAGCGGGCGGGCCGCAAGTCGGCGGGTGCGAGGGTTCAGGGCCGGGGTACGGTACAGACATGAGCGCGGTGGCGATGACAACCGGGCCGGTGCGAGCCTCGTCGGGATCGGTCCCGGCGGGTGTGTATGCGCTGGGCGGGTTGGTGCTGGCGGCGTTCGTGGCGCTCTTCTATCGGTGGATGTGGAAACAGGGTGTGCTGAGCGTGCAGCTGGTGGAGGACTGGGGGCACGCCCTGGCGATCCCGCTGATCAGCGGATGGATGGTTTGGAAGCAGCGTGAGGTGATCGCTAGGACGCCCATCCGGGTGTTCTGGCCGGGCATGGCTCCGATGCTGCTGGGGATGGTGTGCTACCTGTTCTTCGTGGTGGGTGTGCCCAACCACATGCTGCAGGGGTTCTCGATCGTGCTGACGGTGTTCGGCGTGGCGCTGCTGCTGCTGGGCTCGGCGATGATGCGGCACCTGTTCCTGCCGATCGCATACCTGGTGTTCGCGGTGACGCTGGCCGAGCGGATCATGATCGAGGTGACGTTCCAGTTGAAGCTGATCGCGTCGTACGGCGCATGGGTGCTGCTGTCGGCGACGGGCCCGATGATCGGGTACTCGGTGCGGCTGGACGGGAACATGATCGAGATGATCCGGTTCGACGGGTCGATCTTCCCGATGAACGTGGCGGACGCGTGCAGCGGGATGCGGATGGTGGTGGCGTTCGTGGCGCTGGGGGCGGCGGTTGCGCTGCTGGGCTCGAATCGGTGGTGGCAGCGGACGGCGGTGCTGCTGCTGACGGTGCCGGTGGCGGTGCTGATGAACGTGTTCCGGGTGGCGGCGCTGGGTTGGCTGGGGTTCTATAACGAGAACCTGGCGGGCGGCGAGGCGCACACGGTGATCGGGACGATCCTGCTGCTACCCTCGCTGCTGTTCTTCATGCTGCTGGTGTGGGCGCTGGGGCGGCTGGTGGATGATGAGCCGGCGACGGTGGGCAAAGCCGTCGCCAAGGGCGGCAAGGCGACAATCTCGAAGGGCAAAGCGGACCCGACGGGAAAAGCGGTGGCGAAGAAGGCCACGTCCAAGCCCGCCAAGAAGGCTCCGGCGAAGAAGATTGTGCGCCCGCTTGGTCCTCCGCCACCCGGGGCTGGCACTGCGGGGCTGTGGCGTTCGCTGCGTTCGCCGGCGTGCCTGGTCGCGCTGTTGGCTTTGGGGGCGACGGCGGCGGGCATGGGGGCGGCGGTCTCGTACTTCAAGCTGTACCTGAGCAAGCTGCCGATCGAGGCGCCCGGGCCGCGGATGGTGGCGTCGATCCCGACCGAGACGGAGAACTGGGAAAGGTATGGGCAGGACGAGGCGGTGTCGGCGGACGTGCTCAAGACGCTGGGAACCGAGAACTATGTGACGCGGCGGTTCGCGCGCAAGGGCACGTTGCGGACGGTCAACCCGGTGGTGATCGACCTGCACCTGGCGTATTACACCGGCACGATCGACACCGTGCCGCATGTTCCCGAGCGGTGCTTCGTGGGCGGGGGGATGGAGATGGGCGCGACGGCGGTGACGCTGCGGCTGCCGCTGGATGACTCGGACTGGCTCGCGGATGGATCGGTCGAGAGTGACCCGGCGCTGGAGCACCTGCGCGGGCGGGTGTTCACGACGAAGCTCAGCAACGAGTGGGGCGACAGCGGCGGGTCGCGGGTGCGCCTGCCCTTCGATCCGCGGGGCATCCAGATCCGGGTGACGCAGTTCCTGATGCCCGGCGAGGGCGAGGTGTATTCGGGCTACTTCTTCATCGCCAACGGGGCGACGACGGCCAGCGCGGACGGGGTTCGCCTGCTGGCGTTCCGGCTGGAGGATGACTACGCCTTCTATCTGAAGGTGCAGTTCACGAGCCAGACAACTGGCAGCGCGGAGGAACTGGCGGCCCAGGCCGGGGCCTTGATGGACGAGCTGCTGGGCGAGATCATGCGTTGTGCCCCTGACTGGGTTCTGGTTGAGCGTGGGGAGTATCCGGCCGACAATCCGCGGCGAGGTCGGGCCGCGGGCGTGGAGCCTGAATCGGAAACGGAATCAGGTGTATCGGGCGGGGCGGACCCGGCTTCGGCGGGCGTGGGTGGCTGAGGTTGAACAATCGCCGGGGCACCCTTGGCCCGGCTGGTGCGTTTGCTCGCGGGCGACCCGCGGGGTAAGGAGTCTGGACTCATGGCGGCGAAGGTGAACGTGAAGTTTGTGGTGATGCTTGGCGCGGCGCTGACCCTGGTGCTGGCGGGCATGGCCCTGGTGTTCGTCTTCGTGCTCAAGAAGTCCGGGCAGGACTGGGCGGACCGCGGCGCGGAGGCGATGGCGACCCAGGACTACGAGGCCGCGGACCAGTCGTACGCGTTCGCGGTGGCGCACGACCGGACGAACGTGGAGTGGTTGAACCAGTGGATCAACGCGATGGAGCATCGGGTGATCGACAACCAGGTGGACTTCGAGGACCGCTTCGTCAAGGACTATTCCAACGCGGTGCGTCAGGTGGCGCACATGGGGCGGACGGCGGACCTGGACGCGCACCTGCGGTATCTGGACATGAAGGCCGACCAGATGATGGGCGATTCGCGCAGCGCGGCGTGGCGGTACCTGCTGAACGAGGCGCGGGCCAGCCAGCAGTTCTATGAGGCGGGGGGGATGCCGCCGGCGCCTGGACAGGGCACGCGCGAGGAGTGGCACACGCTGTACAAGTACAGCGGGCTGGCGCTCAGCGTGCTGTACTCACTGAACATGACCGAGAGCGAGGAGGAGGTGGCGCAGGCGGAGCGCGACCTGCGGCTCGCGCTGGAGGCCGACCCGACGGATGCCGAGGCGGGGCTGGAACTGGCGCAGTTCCATTCGGTGATGTCGGATCGACGGCGGACGACTCCTCCGGTGGACCTTGGCGAGGCCGAGCGACTGTTGCGGCAGGCGCGGGAGATGCTCGTGGGCATGGGGGAGCGCAACCCGAGCGACCCGGACGTGGCGATCGGGCTGTTGCAGATGGACGTGAACGCGGCGCGCCGTGAGTTTATCTCGCGCCTCGCGGGGCGACCCGCGACGCCCGAGCAGATCCGCGAGGTGATCGGGCCATTCCAGGCGAGGCTGGACGCGGTGGCGACCCTGCTGATGGAGCGGGCGGGGACGGGGATCGAGAGTGTGACGCTGGGGCGGTTCGCCGCGCTCGAGTCGCTGGCGGCGCCGGACTCGCAGCGTGACCGGACGGCCCGGGTGCTGGAGGCGATTCTTGCGGCGGACGCGGAGAACCTTGGGGCGATGATCATGCTGGCGGAGGTGCAGGGCACGGGCCAGAACCGGGCCCAGGGCGTGGCGACGCTGCAGAGGCTGATCGACCTGCCCAACAAGCCGCTGGGGATGGCGGGGTACCGGCTGTTCAGGCTGAGGCCCGCGGCGCGGGAGTTGCAGGCGGAGTTCACGCTGGACCAGTTCGATGAGGCGCCCGAGGCCGACCGCCCCTCGCTGCTGGTGCAGGCGGAGGTGTACCGCGAGGCGCTGGCGAAGGAGGTGCCGCCGGACTCGCCCTCGCTGCTCAAGCTGGATGCTCGCATGGCGTTCCTGCGGCAGGACTGGGCCCGGGCCGAGGAGTTGCTGCTGGCGGTGAACCAGCGGACGGGCGGATCGGACGACGACGTGCTGTGGTGGATGGCGCAGACGGCGCAGAGGCTGCAGAAGCTCGGCGTGGCGCGGCAGATGCTCAACACACTGCGGGAGGGCTCGCCCGACAATCCGCGGATCCTGATGGCGCTGGCGGCGGTGGAGCGCGACCTGCGGAACGATGACCGGGCGCGGGCGCTGGCCAACCGGCTGCTGGAGCTGCGCCCGAACGACCCGGAGATGGCCGCCTTCGTGGACACGATCTACGGGCGCAACAACCCGATCCAGGAGGCGATGGAGCGGTTTCTCCAGATCGCCGACGGGGGAGAGGGCGCGCTGCCCGACCCCGAGCGGGCGATCGCCGGGCTGAACACGGATTTCCAGGCCAACAACTTCGACCCGACGCTGGGCTTGCAGTTGGTGCGGAGTTACCTGGACCGAGCGGACGTGGACTCGGCCAAGCAGGTGGTGACCGCGGTGCTGAGCGTGCAGCCCGACAACGCCGGGTTCCGGCGGTTCCAGGCGTCGCTGGAGCGTGGGGACATGCTGGCGGTGCTGCTGGACCTGATCAACACGGTGGAGGGCCGCTCGGAGTTCGAGAAGGCGATGCTGCGTCGCCTGGTCTACATCACGCGGGGCGACCGGGCCGGCGCCGACCGTGAGCTGGCGGCGGCGGCGGCGCTGGAGCCCAACAACCGCACGGCGGTCGAGGCGCAGTTCCTGGAGGCGATCGCGGCCAACGACGGGGCGACCGTCACGCGGCTGGTGGCGAGAGCCAAGGAACTCAACCTTGACGGGCAGAACGGCGACACGTTCACGGTGCGAGCGATGATGTTCGAGGGCAAGCACCGCGAGGCGGTGGCGCTGCTGGAGAGCCTGGTCACGCGAAGCCCGAACGAGGGGTCGCTGTGGAGGCTCTTGGGCCTGGAGCGGGCCCAGGTGGGGCGCCTGGACGAGGCGGTCACCGCGTACCGGCGGACGCTGGAGATTCGCCCGAACGACACGCAGGCGGCCCGCGAGCTGATGGGGCTTCTGAGCGCGCGTGGGAACAACGCGGCCGCGCTTCAGGTGGGCAAGGAGGCCGCGCCCTTCGGGCGGGGCGACCTGGACTTCCTGAACCGGCTGTGGATTCTCGAGGCGCTGGCCGGCAACCGCCAGGTGGCGCTGGACGGGCGCGAGGCGCTGCGGGTCCGCGACCCGGGGCTTGTGTGGAACAACGCGCTGCTGGCCGAGCTGTACATGGACGTGGGTCGCTGGGCCGACGCACGGGCGCTGATCGACGAGCTGCGCGCGAGCCAGGACCAGCTCGAGCTGGTGGCGCTCGATGCGAGGTGGCACGCGGACCAGGGCAACTTCGAGGGAGCCCGCCAGGCATACATCAAGTACATCGGCTCACTGCCGCCCGGGCAGGTCGGGTCCGCGCCGTTCATCGCGATGGCGTCGTTCATGCAGTCGCGTGAGCAGCTGGGCCTGGCGGCGGCCGCGCTCGAGGGCGGACGGATCGAGCAGAACAAGCAGACGATGGACTGCGACCGGATGCTGGGCGACATCCTGACGGTGGCGCAGCGGCTTCCCGAGGCGGTCGAGGCCTACAAGCGGGTTGTGGACGCGGGCGCGGACACACCCGACTTCATGTTCCGCAAGCGCATGGTGGAGAACCTGATCCGCCTGGAGCGGTTCGAGGAGGCGGAGACGAACCTGGGCGCGATGAGCGCGATCGCGTCGACCGACCGCAACGTGATCCTGCTCAACGCCGAACTCAATCGCACGCGCGGCAACCGCGCGGAGGCGCTGCGCCTTCTCGACGAGGCGGTGCGCCAGTTCCCCGAGGACCCGGTGGCGTACTTCCAGCGGGCCGAGGTCCTGCAGGAGGACGAGGCACGCTGGCAGGACGCGATCGCCGACTACGACTCGGCGATCCGCAAGGCGCCCATGTTCTGGCAGGCGCTGCGGAACCGCTCGGGCATCTACCGGCGCATGGAGCGGCTGGATGAGGCGGTGACGGACCTTCGCACAGCCGTGCTGGCGGCGGGCACCGAGGGCGACGCGGTCACGCAGCTGTTGGGCGAACTGATGAACCTGCGGCGGACGCAGGACGCGACGAGCGCGGCCGACGAGGCCGTCGCGGCCCGACCGACGGACGCGGCGTTCATCCAGCGGGTCGGCAGCATCTTCGCCGGGCGCGGGGAGTGGACGGTGGCGGCCCGGTACTACAAGCTGGCGTTCGACCTGCGGCCGGAGCCCGAGATCGCGCAGCGCTACCTGGACTGCCTGTTGAACCAGAATCCCGCACAGGTGCGGACGGCCGAGGACGTTCTCAACTCCCTGGGCCAGAAGATCCTCGAGCATCCTGGGCTGCTGGCGGTGGGGGTTTCGATCCACATGCGCCGGAGCCGCGTGGGCGAGGCCGAGCGCGATGCCACGCGGGCGTTTGACCTGGTCAGCACCGATTCCAATCGACTGCTGGTGTGGCATCGGACCATGCAGCGGGCGTTCGCGGACCCCGTGGCGTACCAGGCGTACCTGCGCCGACTGGCGGCGGCGAAGCAGACCACGGCCTTGAGGGACTGGCCCGTGCTGTTCCTGGCCGCGTCACAGGCGACGGTTGAGGCGACCCGCGAGGCGGCCAAGGAGCAGCTGATTCGACTTGCCAACCAGGGCCAGCCCATCGAGGTCCGCCAGAACGCGATGCGGACCATCGGGACCACGCTGTATGAGCAGGGTCTGTACGAGGAGGCGGCCAGGCTTTGGGGGCAGGCGGTCGAGATGTTCCCGCAGGACTGGGAGGTCAATAACAACCTCGCGTATGTCCTGACGGACTTTCTCGGACGCGCCGAGGAGGCGCTCCCGCACGCCCTGAAGGCGGTCGAGTTCCAGCCCCGCTCGCCCTCGGTCAATGACACCGTCGGATGGGTCTACTTCAAGACGGGGGACCCCGACAAGGCGCTGCTCTACCTGTGGCAGGCGGCTCGCCTGTCGCGGGACGCCGCGGAACAGTCGGTTACCGTCCGCCACCTCATCGAGGTGGAGCTCTCGAGGGGGGAAAAGGCGAACGCGGAGCGTTGGTATTCGTATCTGGATCGTCTGATCACGGAGAGCCCTTGGCTGGACCCCTCGATCCGGCAGGAAGCCGACGGGCTTCAGGTCAGAATCAACTCACTCCCGTGAGTTGTGAGGCCGAAAATCAGGGGACACGGACCGGTCCGGGGGCGATCCCGGCCCGGGCGGATCGGCTTGGTATCTGTCTGGTCTGCAATGACCGGCTCGCCCTGGTGGGTGGTCGAGCCGGATGAAGAAGGCCCGTTCGAAGAAGGCCCGTTCGAAGAAGGCCTGCCGAAGAAGGCCTGCCGAAGAAGGGAAGTTGTCCGATGAGCACCGCGCCCGCCATGAGGCCTCCGACCCCGTCCAACGCGTCTGGTGGGCGTCCGCCCTCGCCCTCCGGCGGGGGTCCGGCGGTCACGTCCAGCGGCATCGCGGTGATCGACCCGGTGCGTCTGCTGAAGAAGTACAAGTGGGTGCTGGCCGCCGCGGTGGTTGTGGGCGCGGTGTTCGGCGTGGCGATGCACTTCGTGCTGCTCCGGACGTTCCCGGCGTGGACGTCGGCGGCGATCTTCAACATCGAACCGCCGCGCGACAAGTTCGGCAACCTGCCCGAGTCTCGCGAAGTCAACGAGGACGAGCTGAAGCGGTTCATGCTGACGCAGGTGGAGATCATGACGAGCCCGCAGGTGCTGCTGCGGGTGTGCGAGCGCGTGAACCAGAACCCCGCGCTGGCCCCGACGTGGCGGCGCGAGTTCGAGAAGAACGGGGTGTTCCAGCCGCCCGAGGCGATGACGGAACTCGAAAAGATCGTGTCCGGGCGGATGATCGCGGGCACGCAGCTGGTGCAGCTGTCGGTGACGTACCGCGACCCGACGGAGGCGACGCAGCTGGCCGAGCTGATGAGGAAGGAGTACCTGGGGCTCCTGCAGGCGCGTGAGCAGTCGGCCAACTCGGAGCTCAAGGTCCAGTTCGACGCGGCCCTGAACAACTCCAACGCCAGGATCGCGACCCTCCAGGCCGACCGCGACCGCCTGATCTCTGGCACCGGCGAGGGCGGGTCGGCGGCGGAGGCCATGGAATCGATCGACGGGCGGTACAACGAGGCGGCCCAGACGATGCAGATCGTCAGCGCGCAGTTGCAGGGGGCCCGCCAGCAGGTGGAGATCGCCGAGGTCCGGCGGGCCACGATGCTGGCGGCCAAGGAGGCTCCGGGCGGGATCAACTACCCGGACATGACGCGGGCGATGGTGGACCAGAACCCGCTGGTGGCCAACGCCCGCCAGGTGATCGACGCGATCAAGACCGAGATCCGGGTGATGCAGGAGCGGCAGGTGGGCGAGGCGCACCGGGACTGGCAGAACATGCAGAACCGCCTGCGGGCGGCCGAGCAGAACCTGGCGGACATCCGCGAGCGCGAGCTGCTGTCGATGTTCAACGCGCAGCTGGACGAGTTGCAGACGACGATCCTGTCGATCCAGCAGTCCCGCGAGAAGCTCGAGACGCAGCGCTCGGAACTCAGCCTGCGCCTGCAGGACCTGCTCTCGAGCCAGCGCAAGATCCAGGACATGGAGACCAACATCAACCGATTGATCGAGAGCCGCAACGAGATCCAGACCGATCTCGAGAATCTGGAGGCATTCATCCGCCAGAGCACGCGTGCGCCGGACCAGGGCATCGGGCGCGTCCGCGTGCTGTCTCCGGAGCGCAAGCCCGATGAGTTGACCTTCCCCAAACTGCGGATGATGGGTCCCCTCGGGGTGATCCTGGTGGTGGGCGCGGTTGGCGGCGTGCTGTTCCTGCGGGAGATTCTGGACCAGCGCGTCAAGAGCCCGCAGGACATCGGCATGATCCCGCGGACCCGCGTCGTGGGCATCATCCCCCACGCCTCCGAGGATCCGACCAATCCCAAGCGGATGGAGACGGCCTTCCGCGACAAGCCCAAGGGCGTCGTGGCCGAGTACATCCGCCAGGTCCGCGCTCCGCTCGCCAAGCGTCTGGCCCAGACCGACGCGCGCACCGTGCTGTTCGTCCCCGGCATGCCCGGCTCGGGCGCGACCTCCATCGTCTCCAACATGGGCTTCTCGATGGCGGCGATGGAGAAGCAAACGCTGATCATCGACGCCAACTTCCGGCGACCCGCCCAGCACAAGGTCTTCGACCTGCCCGAGACGCCGGGGCTCGCCGACGTGCTGGCGGGCAAGGTCTCGCTCGACGACGCGGCCAAGGCCACCGAGACGCCCCACCTGTTCGTCCTCACGGTCGGCTCGCTCGAAGAGCGCGTGTATGAGCGCCTCGCGGGGCACGCGATGGCGCGCCTGCTGGCCGAGGCCAAGACCAAGTTCGAGGTCATCCTGCTGGACACGGCCCCGGCCATGGTCGCGGGCGACGCGGTGGCCCTGGCGGCCCACTGCGACGCGAGCATCCTGGTCGTCCGGGCGATGGGCGAGAAGCGCGGGCTCGTGGCCCGGCTCCGCAACGAACTCTCCGACACCAAGGGCGAGTTCCTGGGCGTGCTCGTCAACGCGGTGCGCTCGGCGGCGGGCGGGTACATCCGCAAGAACATCGCCGCGACGCACGGGTATCAGTCGGCGGCGTGATCGCGGTCGGCGGGTGGTCGGTCGGAGGCTCAAGGGGCAACCGACCGGCCAATGATTGCGTCCGAATCGGGTCCGCCCGCGAGCAGACGCGCCGGAGCCTTGACCGAAGCCTTGAGGAGAGCCTTCCATGCCTGCCGCGTCCAAGCGTCCGCTCAACATCCTGATCAGCGGCGGGGCGGGCTTCATCGGCTCGCACCTGGCCGACCTGCTGCTGGCCCGCGGCGACGTGGTCACGGTGATCGACGACCTGTCGACGGGTCGGCGCGACAACCTGCCCGAACGGCACGAGCGGCTGCGGTTCATCGAGGCCGACCTGGCCGACACGCTGCGAATCCTGGGGCCGGGCGAGAAGTTCGACCAGATCTATCACCTGGCGGCGGCGGTGGGCGTGCAGCTGGTGATGGAGGACCCCGTGCACACGATCGAGACCAACGTCGACGGGACGTCCGCGGTGCTGCACTTCGCCAGAAGCCGGACCAGGCCCGACTGCCCGCACGGCATCCCGACTCTGGTGGCCTCGACCAGCGAGGTGTACGGCAAGGGTGTCAAGGTCCCGTTCGCTGAAGACGACGACGTGGTGTATGGCCCGACCACCAAGGCCCGCTGGTCGTACGCCTACAGCAAGGCGATCGATGAGCACCTCGTGCTCGCCTATCACCACCAGCACAAGTTCCCGGGGGTGGTCGCGCGGTTCTTCAACACCGTGGGGCCACGCCAGATCGGGACGTACGGCATGGTCATCCCCCGCTTCGTCGAGTCGGCCATGGCGGGGCGCGACATCGAGGTGTACGGCGACGGGAAGCAGTCGCGGTGCTTCTGCCATGTGAGCGACGTGGCCAACATCCTGCCCAAACTGGTCGAGACACCGGCCTGCCACGGGCGGGTCTTCAACGTGGGGACGGATCAGTCGATCTCGATCATCGATCTGGCGAATCTGGTCATCAAGGTGACCGGCTCCAAGAGCAAGGTTCGGGCCCGGGCGTACGACGACGTGTACCCGCAGGGGTTTGAGGACCTGCGCGAGCGGCGCCCGGACCTGTCGCGGATCGCGGCCGCCGTGGGCTTCAGGCCCACCATCCCGCTGGAGCAGACGATCCGCGACACAATGGTGACGCTGAAGCAGCAGGCGAGCAACGACGCGGCCAGTGGCGCCGCGGGCGATGCGGGCGGAGGAAGCGGGCGGTCATGAGTCCACGCCCGATGCCTCCTGCGACGCGGATGAATCCGCTGGTCGATCCGGGCCTGGCGGTGCAGGACGGGGCGGGGTCGGGCATTGGCATCGCGGGTCGCCTGAGCGATCTGGAGATACGGACCCAGAGTCTGCAGGACCAGCAACGCGAGATCGCCCGAGAGGCCGGGGTCGATCTGGCGAGCACGACGACGGGCACGGCGGCGGTTCCCAACGACGCGCTGAGCGAAGTCGGGGCCGAGATCACGTCCCGCCTCGCGGTGTTCCACGGCTACATGGGCGTGCTGATGCTCGCCTTCGTCGTCACGCTGCTGGTGACGCCGATCATGCGGCGGCTGGCGGTGGCCAACGGCGTGCTGGACCGCCCGTCGGACCCCCGCAAGATCCACCGCGCGCCGGTGCCCTACCTGGGCGGCGTGGCCGTGTTCCTGGGCATCTTCGCGGGCATCGCGTTCAGTTATCTGGCCGCGGCGTTCCCGGCCCTGGTCGATTTCCACACCAGCACGCACCTTGAGATGGGATTGCGGCACCAGATGGTCCCGCTGTCGATCCTGCTGGGCATCTTCATCATCATGCTCGTCGGGCTGCTCGACGACGTCGTGGGCATCAGCCCGCGGATCAAGGTGGCGGGGCAGTTGATCGCGGCCGCCGCGCTGGCGTACCAGGACGTGGGCGTCAAGGTGGCCCAGGGCGTTCTGCAGCCGACGCTGGGGGTGCTGCTGAACAACCAGGAACTGACCTGGACGATCGACCTGGGCACGACGCTGCCGCTGCTGGGATCGTCGATCCAGGTGGACATCATCTACTGGTCGGGCACCGCGGTCATCGCCATCTTCGTGCTCGGCGCCTGCAACGCCAGCAACCTGATCGACGGGCTGGACGGGCTGGCCTCAGGCGTGACGGCCATCGCCAACGTGGGGCTGCTGGTGGTCGCGCTGGGGATGGCGCTGGCTGACGACGGGCCGCGTGATGCACAGCGGATCGTGCTGTGCATGGCGGTTCTGGGCGCTTGCCTTGGCTTCCTGCCGCACAACTTCAACCCGGCCAGCATCTTCCTGGGGGACGCCGGGTCGCTGATGCTGGGGTTCTGCACGATCGTCGTGGTCTTGACGCTGGGCGACACGGGGCGGACGGATTTGGTGATGGCCGGGCTGATCATCTACGCGATCCCGATCATCGACACCGTGCTGGCGATCGTGCGAAGAAAGCTGGCCGGCAAGAGCATCTCCGATCCGGATTCCAACCATCTGCACCACATGCTCAAGCGGTCGCTGGGGGTCAAGCGGGCGGTGTTCACGCTGTATGGGTTGGGGGCGACGTTCGCCGGGCTCGGCATCTGGATGGCCAGCGGGCGGGCCCGCGTCACGTACTCACTCGCCCTGATCTTCGCGGCGTACATCGCGGTGACCGCGATCAAGATCGCGCGCAAGGCCGCGACCGATGCGCACGTGCTGGAGATCGACCAGCGACGGGCCGAGCGGGCGAAGGTGGAGCAGGCGCGGCGGGGCAAGGCGACCAGCCGGGCCAAGCCGGGGAAGCCGGCACCCAAGGCGACGCCGGCGGCCAAGGCGAGCGGCGAAGCACCAGAGCCACGTGCGTGAGCACGCGGAGTGCGTCCGCATTCTCCGGATGCCGCCTGCTCGCCACACGGACGCCGCCATGGCTCAAGATGTGGTCCACGAGACGGCGGAACCGCGCCGGCCGCTCCGAGCCGCGGCTGGTCGCACGACACGCGCCACCGAGATGATTGCTGCGATAGGCGGGAACTTCGCGTGCTCACGCGCGCGACCCGGACCGGGCGAACAATCGCCCGTGAGCAACCCCCCCACCGCCGCCGACCCACCCATCCGCGGCATGTGCCATATCTTCCTGGCGTTTGATGTGGCGACCTCGGTGGACCTGACCATCGCCGCTGGACTCTTGAGCAACCAGGCGACTCGCCCCAACGTGAGCGCTCGGTTCCGCGCTCCCGAGTTCATCGCCTACGAACCCGCACCGCTGCGTGTCACCCAGGCGTGCGGGGCGATCAACGTGGGCGCGTGGGGCGTGCAGCCCTCCGTTGACATCACGGTGTTCGACTTTGGCGCGGCCTCGGTCGAGTATCACATCCCGCTGGACGGCCCGCTGTCGGGCCTGGCGACGCTCAGCGACTTGCTGGCCACGCACGCCGGAATCCGTGAGGACGCACGCGCCCGCCTGGCGACGCTCGTGCAGACGATCACGCCCGCGCTCCAGCGACCGAGCCTTTCCGAGGCGATCGAGGATTACGCCGTCTTCGCGCTGGACCCCGCGTCGGTCACCGGCGACCCGGATGCCGCGCTGCTCGCCCACGCCCCCACGATCGCCCGCATCTTCCGCGGCGGGGACTCGCTCTCGGACCAGGAGGTCAAGGACGCCACGGGCGCGCGGCTCTCGTTCACCCGGCGTGATGCCGCGGTCGTCGATTGGTCCGCGGCGGTCGTGATCGACGCGGACCCGGCCGACGTGCTGACGATCCTCGAGTTCGCCAACATCGAACTGCTGGAGATGCGCCTGCTCGACGATCGGCTCGACCGCACGTTGGCGGTGTTCTATGAGACCTTCAGTCGCCGGCACTGGTGGCGCCGGATTCTGTCGGGCGGGAGCAGGGACCTGCGGCGACTGGCCGCCATGCAGACCGACGCGGCCCTGATGTTCGAGGGCGTGAACAACGCGATCAAACTCGTGGGCGACCAGTACCTGGCCCGCCTGTATCGCGCGGCGTCAGCGCGGATGGGCGTGCCCGAGTGGCAGACCAGCGTTCGCCGCAAACTCGCGACGCTTGAGAGCATCCACTCCAAGGTCGCCGACCACGGGGCGGCCTTCCGCATGGAAGCCCTCGAGTGGACGATCGTGATCTTGATCCTGTTCGAGGTGGTGATGAGCCTGGTGCGGGGGTGATCCACCGCGTGCTCACGCGTGCGGCTCGGGGTCACTTCGGCGGCTTGCCTCCCAGCGGCGGGCGGATGGGGCGTCCCGGCTCCGGGCGGCCCGGAGAGCCGGGCGGCACGATGCTCAGGTGGCGATACGTCGCCTCGCGCACCACGCGCCATGTGCGTCCTTCGTCCTCGGATTCCTCGCTCACATGGTCGAGATTGCCGTCGCGCCGCTGCTCGATCGTGCTCCGCTGCATGATCCGCTGCCCGCGGTCGGTGTGGATCTCGCCGTCGAGTTCGAGTTCGGCCCGGTAGGCGTGTCCGGTGGACTCGATCACGTTGCCGTCGGAGTCGATGCCGACCTGACGCCAGGATTCGAGGAACTCGTCCCAGAACAAGACAGCGGTGCCGGTGGACCCGTCGTCGCCCCGCCACTCGCGGATGAGGGCGCGGTCGTCGTGGGCGGGGTGGATGCTGGTGGAAGCGACACGGCGCCCACGCTCGTCGAGAACCTCCCACTCGCCGAGCAGGAACTCGACCTCGTCGAGCGGGCCGCGCGAGGGGCGGGTGATCGGGGCGGGCGGAACAACGGGCGGGCGGCGGTCGACCATCAGACTCGCCCATCGGGCGTCGTCATGGAGCGGGAAGAGGTCGTGGTCGGCCTGCATCTGCTCGCGGTCGTCGAAGCCGGCGTCGAGGGCGTCGTTGAGGGCCTCGAACGCGCGGTCGGCGTTGCCGAGCACGGCGTGGGCGCAGCCCAGGTTGTAGAGCGCCACGCTCCGATACTCATCGAACCCCGCGGCCTCCTCGTGAGCGGGCACGGCCCGGCGATACTGCCCGTCGGCGTGCAGGGCGTACGCGAGACGGAAGTGGTACTCGCCGTTGTCGGGATCTTCGCGACACAGCACGCGGTAGAAGTTGGCGGCTTCGGCCCAGCGCTGGGCCTGCCAAGCCGCGTCCGCCATCGCCGGCGTGACCGCTGGCTGAGCCAGCTGGGGCACCGCATCCGGCTGGTTGCCCGAGAGCGGGCTGACGGGCGTGGTTCCGGCGGGCTGAGCCAGGGTCATGCCCGCGCCCGCACCCACGGCGATGACGCCGAGCAGAGCCGCAGCGCGGGATCGGAAGGGATTCAATCGGGGACTGATGGACATGGCTGGCCTCTCGTGGAATGCCGGGTGCGCCCGGATCGTACGTCCCTACTGTGCCACAACCGCCCGGAGAAGCCAATGCTTGACACGGTGTTTCTGCGATCGCAGTGGGACAGAGCGCTGGGGTATGACGCGTATGTGGCGACCGGGTCGCCCGCCCACCAGCCGCGGTGGCGCGACATGGAAACGCGCATCCCACTTACCTCGCCCCAGAAGGCCCTGCTGGCCGGGTTCGTGCGCCCTGTCAATGTGCTGGTCACCTCGGGCACCTGGTGCGGGGACTGCGTGGCCCAGTGCCCGATGTTCCGAGCGATGGAGCGGGCCAACCCGGACAAGATCGGGCTGCGGTTTGTGGACCGGGATGTTCACGCGGAACTGCGCGACCGCGTCGAGATCTGCGGGGGGCACCGCGTGCCCGTCTTCATCTTCATGAACGAGGACTTCGAGTTCATCTCGCTGATGGGCGATCGGTCGCTGACGCGGTACCGGGCGCTGGCGGCCAAGCAGCTCGGGCCGTCGTGCCCCGTCCCGGGGGCGCCCATCCCCGCCGATGAGCTTGCGGGGACGATCCAGGACTGGGTGGATGAACTCGAGCGCGTCCACCTGGTGTGTCGGCTGTCGCCGCGGCTTCGAGAGAAGCACCGGGACTGAACCGAGAGACCGCGCCGCAGAGGCGAGGGGAATCACGGCGGAGGCGCACAGGAAGGCGAGGGATTGAGGCCCGCGTCACTTTGCCACTTTGCCACTTCGTATCCCGCCCCCTGCGCGTCGTCGGCGAGTCCCTTCTTCGATTCAGAGCGAGCGCTCGATCTCCTCGACGATCGCGTGCAGGACCAGCATGTGGACCTCCTGGACCCGGTCCGATGTCGCCCCGGGGGCGATCCACTGGTGCCCGCAGCGGCCCAGCAGTTCCCCGCCGCCCTTGCCCAAGAGAGCGACCGTCGTGAGGCCCAGTTCGCGCCCGGCCTCCACCGCCCGCACGATGCTCGGACTCTTCCCGCTGGTCGAGAGCACGACCAGAACATCGCCCCGCCTGCCCAGCGCCCGCACCCAGCGAGAGAAGACGTGCTCGTACCCATAGTCGTTGGCGGTGCAGGTGATGTGCCCGGGGTCGATGCAGGCGATGGCGGGCAGCGGGCGGCGGTCGTCGCGGAATCGCCCGGTGAGCTCCTCGCAGAAGTGCATGGCGTCGCACAGCGAGCCGCCGTTGCCGCAGGCCAGAACCTTGCCCCCGGCGTTGATCGAGTCGGCCATGGCGCGGGCGACGGTGGCGACGCGCGCCAGGTTGGCCGGGTCGCCCCGGAAGGCGGCGAGGGCGTCGGCGGCGTGCGAGAACGCGTCGGGCATCGGGGTCTCCGGAGGCGGATGCTACCCGCCCCATGGGATCGACGCGCTCCCAGACGAGCCTCGCGGCCCGAGCCCGAGGCCTGGGCTCCCCAGCGCGAACTCGCACGACACCACACAACGGACCACTGGCCGCCGGCTGCCGCCGCGCGGCTCGTGGCGGTGTCGCCCCTACCCTTGCCCAATGCCCGAATCCCCTATCGAACCCGGCCTTTCCCCACTCGTCATCGCGGGGCGGACGTTCGCCAGCCGGCTGCTCGTGGGCACCGGCAAGTACGCGTCCTTCGACCTGATGCGTGGCGCTCTCGACGCGAGCGGATCGCAGATCATCACCGTGGCCGTGCGCCGCGAGCGGCTCTACAACGACAAGGGCCAATCGCTGCTCGACGCGATCAACCTCAAGCGGTACACGATTCTGCCCAACACCGCCGGGTGCTTCACCGCGGAGGACGCGGTCCGCGTCGCGCGCCTGGGGCGCGAACTGCTCGATCAACTCGACAACCCCGGACGCGACTGGGTCAAACTCGAAGTCCTGGGCGACAAGAAGACCCTGCTGCCCGACCCGGTCGGCACCCTTGAAGCCACCCGCGCCCTCGTCGCCGACGGCTTCAAGGTCCTGTGCTACACCAGCGACGACCCGATCATCGCGGCCCGGATCAAAGACGCCGGGGCCGCCAGCGTCATGCCCGCCGGCAGCCCCATCGGTTCGGGCCAGGGTGTGCTCAACCCCAACAATATCGTGCTGTGCCTCGAAGCGCTCAAACGGGGCGATCCGACCTACCCCGTGATCGTGGACGCCGGCGTTGGCTCGGCCAGCGACGTGGCGTTCGCGATGGAACTGGGCGCCGACGGCGTGCTGCTCAACACCGCCATCGCCCACGCCCGCGAGCCGGTGATGATGGCGCACGCGATGCGCAAGGCGTGCGACGCCGGGCGCCAGTCGTACCTGGCGGGCCGCATCGAGAAACGCCTGTACGCGACCGCCAGCAGCCCCATGGAGGGCGCGATCTCGTACATTCCCGGCGAGTGACGCCCGTGAACCCCCCTGGTCAGGGGGATTTCCCGAACTTTCCTGCACCGTTTCTGCACACTTGTCGCCTCGTTGCCGTGTCCAACCGGGCGGGCGCGGTAGACTGGGAATGGTCACGGAACGCGCCCTCCCCCCCACTGCTCGGCCCCTTGAGCCGGGCAGCACGGATGGATGGGCACTCGACCGCTCGCGGCCAGGACGGCCCGCGTCGGACCTGAGTTGATCGCTCGACGGGCAGCCCCGTTGGGTGTGAGCGCTTCCGGAGACTGCATGGCGTCGCCCGCCCCACATCCTGGCCCCGCCGTGCCACGATGCGTCGTGGAAGGCGCGGGGTTCGCGCTGGCGTGTGCGATCACGGTGTGGTCGGCCGCGCTGGTGAAGGAGGGGTACAAAGGGCCCGCGCTCATGGCTGTTGATGGTGCCCGCGTGGCCAAGGCGCCCGCCGGGCTCGACGTGGCCGCGGTTTCGGCAGACACACACGGATTGGGCGTCAATGGGCCGCGGTCACTGGGCGAGGCGAGTCTGGATGGGCTCGACGCCGGGACCGGCGACCAGAGCATCGAACCGGAGCGCGTCGCATGGGAGGGCATCGAGAGCATCCGCTGGTTCGATGGTCGACCCGTCGTGGCCTCGCGTGTGATATGGATGACCGTGACCGCGTACACGCCGGGGGCCGAGTCCTGCTGGCCCTCCGACGACGGCATGACCGCAACGCTGCACTCGGTCACGACCAATGCTGGCTGTCTCGTGGCGGCCGACACGTCGATCCTGCCCTTCGGCTCGCTGGTGTCGGTCGACGGGTACGACCAGGGCAACGTCGTTCCAGTCCTGGATCGTGGCGGCAAGATCCGTGGGCGACGGCTCGACCTGCTGATGGAGTCCGTGCCCGAGGCGAGAACGTGGGGCGTCCGCCGCATTCCCGTGATCGTGTGGGAGTACGCCGACGGCTTGCCCGCGCCCAACCCGCGCGAGGTGCGATAGGCCGCCAATCCGACCCGGGGTCGCGGGCAATGCCTTTGGCCTCCGACTCCCACATGCCGAACACGTTGCGTGCATTCTCGGACCCACCGCTTTCGGACTCCGACCAATGTTTGACTGTTCCGACTATGGCGGAGCAGATCGGACGGTGCGTGGCCGCGTGCGACGCCCGCGCTCAGGGGGGAACCCGGGCGGTCGATGCTGTTGGGCCGGGTCGCGCTGCGCCGGTCAGGAGTCGGGCCTTGAGCGGAAACGACTACTGGTTTGACGAGGAGCCGGGCACGACGCTGCAAGCGCCGACGCCCTCGCCGACGCGGCGCCCCAAGGGCGCGACCTTCGAGGTGGAACTCGACATCGCCGAACTGAGCGAACGCCGCCAGTTTGGGCCTGTGTGGTCGGCCAAGGCCCAGTCGCTCAGCCGCTCGAACCTGGTGTTCCTGGCCCGCCGGATGGTTCATCCGCAGCGTGTGCTGGCGGTGGCGTGCCACCTGATCGACGACAAGCCCACGCCGCTTTTCGGGCAGGTCGTGCTGTGCGAGTACGTCGAGGGCTCGGGCTACCGCGTGGACATGGACCTGGTGAAGATGGACGAGGAGCGCGTCACCGAGAGTTGGCTGAGGCTTGTGATGCGCGGCGTGCCGGGAGCCGGTCGACGCCCGGAATGAGTGACGAGCCGCGCGGCGCGAGGCCGGCGTCATCCGCGGACTTGATTCTTCCATCCGGTGCGCCAAGCCTCATGCGCCATGGGAGAGCCCATCCCGATCCTCCGAACCACCGACCAGATCGGGCGGTGGCGCGCCTCCAATCCGGGCACGGCGTTCGTCCCGACCATGGGCGCGCTGCACGAGGGGCACGCCGCCCTGGTGCAACAGGCCGCCGCGCTGGCCCGCGATCGAGGCCTGGCCAGCGTGTGTGTCAGCATCTTCGTGAACCCGACGCAGTTCGACGATCCACGCGACTACGAGCGATATCCCAAGACGCTCGACGCCGACGTGGCCCTGTGCGCCGCCGCCGGTGCCACGGTTGTGATCGCGCCGGAGGTCGCGGCCGTGTATCCCACGCCGCGGAGCCGCGCCAAGCCCACGGAGGACGATTTGCCCCGCGTGGCGACCGCGCCGTTGCTCGAGGACGCCCACCGACCCGGCCACTTCGCGGGCGTGGTTCTGGTCGTGTCCCGCCTGTTCGAGATGGTCGCACCAAGCGTGTCCGTCTTCGGTGAGAAGGACTGGCAGCAGTTGCAGGTTGTCCGAGCCATGGCCGCGGCCCAGGGCGGGCGGGTCGAGATCGTCCCCGGTCCCACCGTGCGCGAGCGGGATGGGATGGCGATGAGCAGCCGGAACCGCTTCCTGTCGAAAGATGAGCGTGAGCGGGCCCGGGCCATCAGCCTCTCGCTGGCGGCGGCGGGCCGATGCGCCGACGCGGATGAGGCCGAGCGCGTGATGGATCGGATGCTGCGAGAGGCCGCGATCGTTCCGGATTACGCGGTGGTGCGCGACGCGACAACGCTGGAGCGCGAGGGGCGGGTCCTGGCGCGCAACGCGGGCGCCAGCGGGTGGCGGGCGATCATCACCGGGCGGTTAGGCAGCGTGCGGCTTCTGGACAACGCGGCGTGGCCGGGGCCGACACGGCCGCGTGCGTGAGCACGCGAAGTGCTGGCTGTGGGGGAGCGCACGCGTCACCTCCGGCTCCCCCCCGACGACCAGGGAACACCTCCATCGCCGACCCGCGACCGGACTCGCGGTGTCCCCACGTGTGCGGCCGATCATCGCGAGCGAGTTCGTGCGCGAGAGGCGATTGCATGGAGGCCGACCGCTCGCATGGCTGGTTCTGTTCAGGGTGACGCGCCTCGCCGTGAGCGTCGGGGACCATCACGCCGCGTGCTCGCGCCTGCGGCTCGGTTCAGAACGCCCGCTGCACCACCGCCTCCGCCATCGAGTCGAGCATGGTCACGACTGGCGATGGCGGCAGGGAACGCAGGACGCGCTTGGCCTGCGCGACCAGCCGATGCGCGGTGTTCTCGGCGTAGAGGATCGAGCCGGTCTGTTCCAGCGCGAGGGCGAAGTCGGCGTCCCGGGCCGGGTCCGTCGCGCTGGACAACACGCCAGGCGTCGGGCTGGCCGAGATGCCCAGCGTCGAGCCGGGCGCCGAAGCAGGCCCCCCCGACGCGGACTCCAGGTACGCCAAGGACGTGCGCCGCCGTTCCGGCGTCGCGGCCGCGAGATGGTGGATCACCGGCAGAGTCAGCTTGCCCTTCTCCAGGTCCTTCCGGACGCTCTTGCCCACCGTGGCTTCGTCGCCTGTGAGGTCGAGCAGGTCGTCCTGGATCTGGAACGCGATGCCGAGATCGCGCCCGAACGCGAAGAGAGACTGCTGCGTGGCGGCGTCCGCGGCACAGGCCCGCGCGCCCAGTTCGCACGCCAAGGCCACCAGCGCGCCGGTCTTGCGCGACACGATCTCGAAGTACGTCGATTCGCGCAGCGCGAAATCGCCCCGGTGGTGCAGCTGCAGCAGCTCGCCCGAGCACACGTCCATGCTCACCCGACCGATCCGTCTGGCGTAGTGCGGGTCGCCCAGCCCGGCGCACAGGTGGTACGACGCGGCGATCAAGTAATCGCCCAGGATCACCGCCGCCTCGTTGCCGTGCAGGCTGTTCACCGTCGCGCCACGGCGGCGGGTGTCCGCCTCGTCCAGCACGTCGTCGTGTACGAGCGTGGCCATGTGGACCATCTCGACGACCGCGGCGATGGTGATGAGGTCATCGGGCAGCGCGTCCGCCGCGTGGGTGGCATGGGCACGGCTCTGCGTGCCTCTGCCGTTTGAGGCTGACGCCGGGCTGCTCGCATGGCCACCCGGGCCACCCGCCGCGCTCCCACACAGGATCGCCAGCGTGGGCCTGAGCATTTTGCCGCGATACGACTCGACGTGGCGGCACAACTCGGCCACGGGGCCGAGATCAGCCAGCAGCGCGTCATCAAACCGTTTCTCCACGCGGGCCAAGGCTCCCAGAAGCATGTCGCCAACGGGCTTGAGCTCGTCCGGAACCTCGAGGACTCCTCGCATGTGGGAGTGTAGGGAGCAGACAGTGCGCGACCCAACCAGAGGGGCAACCCCTCGCCCAAACCGCGTGGCCCCAAACGCCTCGGGACCCTCGGGTCCACCGATGGCCGCTCTCCGTGGCCGACCGCTCGCGCGGCCGGTTCGGCTGCGGCCGGGGTCGGGGCACCGACCGCGCGGCTGCTTATGCTGGTCCCATGCCCCAGGTCTTTCTCGACGGTCGATTCGTTGAAAGGGCCGATGCGCGGGTCTCCGCCTTCGACGCTGGCCTCCAGCACGGCGTCGGGCTCTTCGAGACCCTGCAAGCCCGCGTCTCCGGCGGCGAGGCCTACGTCCGCATGCTCGACGCCCATATGCGCCGCCTCGCCGATTCCGCGGCCGCGCTCGGGCTGTCGGACTCGCTCCGCACGATCGCGCTGGGCGATGCGGTCGTCGCGAGCGTCGAGAAGGCCGGCTATGAACGGGCGCGGGTCCGCCTGACGGTCACAGGCGGCGACCTGAACCTGCTGGCGCGGGCGCGACAAGGCGTTCCAGGCGCGGCCGGTGGTGGCGCGGGATCGCCCAGTAGCAGCGCCGCTAGCGGCTCTGCCAACGGGACGGGCCACGACCCGACCATCCTCATCGACGTCCAACCCGCGACGCTGTACCCCGCGGAGATGTTCGAGGCCGGCGTGGGCGTCTGCATCGCCGACGCCAAGGCCAATCCCTTCAACCCGTTCGAGGGGCACAAGACCCTCAACTACTGGTGGCGGCTCCGGGCCCTGCAAGACGCGGCCTCCAAGCGCGTCAGCGAAGCCATCGTGCTCTCGATCACCAATCACCTCGTCGGCGGGTGCGTCAGCAACGTCTTCCTCGTTCGTGGCGGGTCGCTCTGGACGCCCATCGCGCGAGGCGAGGAGTCGGCGGTCGCGGTCAACAAGGACGCCTCGGATGCTGAGGCAGCGGGCGGCGACTCTGGTGGCGCGACCACGGGCACGCGCGGCCCAAGCGGCGTGCGAGGCTCCGGGGGGGCCGTGCTGCCCAGCCCCGTCCTGCCCGGCATCACCCGCGATGAGATTCTCGAGTACGCCGACGAGCGAGGCTTGACGGTCCAGCGAAGAATGGTCTCCATCACCGACGTGCTCGAGGCCGACGAGGTGTTCCTGACCAACTCGTCCTGGGGCGTGCTGCCGGTGGTGCGGGTGGAGGCGGCGACGATCGCGGGCGGGAGACCCGGGCAAGTCACGCGAGCCCTCCGCGAGCGGTGGGAGCACGCGTGGGCGGCGGGGGAGTTGTGAGCCCAAGACCCGTGCGACCGATCCTGGCTCTGCACGTTGGGTGCCTGCGGGCGGGATCGCCCCGACCGCCAAGCGCGGCGGTCGGTGGCACGATTGCTCGTGGCACGATCACCCATACCCCAATCGCTCCAAGTCGTCCTCATCCAGCCCGAAGTGATGCCCGATCTCGTGCAGCAGCGTGATCCGGATTTCGTGGGCGATTCGCTCGCGGCCCTGCTCCCACCCGCCGGCCGCCCCGACGATCCCCTCGCGGAACAGGTGGATGTCCGTGGGCAACTCGCCCGAGTGCTCGATGGAGCGCTCGGTGAGCATGGTGCCGGTGTGCAGGCCGCACAGCGTGGCGACTTCCTCCTCCCACTGGTCGGGAGGCAAGCCCAGGTCCCGCAGCATCGCGCTGGTCGGACGGTCCAGCACGACCACGGGGATCTCCTCCAGAACTCGCTGGAGATTGGGCGGTAGGCCCTCGATGAGCGATTCGAGGATGTCATCAAACGTGCGTCGCTGGGCGGAGTTCACGCAGGATTGTTGGCCAACGCGAGAGGGGAGCCTCAGGCCGCCGGTCGACTTTCCGTGATCGACCAATCAACAAGGAGCCAGCTGGGTGCGTGACCACGGGCACTCCCGCCTCACGCACCACGCGCGCCGTCGTGCGGCAAGGGCGGACTGGGTGCCCGCGTCGTGATATCCGCCAGCGCCAGCGGCGCAGACGCAACCACCGGCACCAGCCGCGCCACGTCGATCACGACGCTCCCAAGCCCCAGCGTGACCAGCAGCGACCCCACGCCCACGCACAGCGTCGCGCCCATCCGCAGCAGGTCGGCCAGCGCGGCGTCCGGCCCCTGGCGCGGCCCGGAGGAGTATCCCACCAACAACGCCAGCAGATCACCGATCGCGCACAGGCCCACCGCCGCCGCCATCGCGTACATCGTCTGGCGATCCACCCGCCCGGTCCGCAGCACGAACGATCGGGCCGCCAGCGTCCGCGCGCTCGGGCGAAGCCCGATGATGATCGCGACCATCAGACAGTCGGCGCCCAGTCGCCACATAGCCCGGGACGGACTGACGCCCCCCGGACCCAGGTACGGGCGCGGATTGCTCGCGTCGAACTGCCCGTAGATGTGGGCGAGCACCAGCGCCAGCGGAACATACAGCACACACGCCGCCAGCGCGGTCCAGCGGTTGCTCGCCGGAATCCGCCCGTGCGGCCTGACCAGCGCGAGAGCCCCCAATCCAGACAGCACCACGCACACGACCACCGCTCTCCCGGGCCACTCGGGCGGTTCGATCGTGGCGCCCAGCCGGTTGATGGTCTCGATCACCCGCGGCACCCAGGCCGAGATCGCGGCCCCCAGCGCCGCCACCGCCCACAAGACCATACAACCGGCCGTCAATCTGGGCGTATAGATCGGCTGGAGTTCCCTGGCCATCGGGTCCACGCGGGCCAGGATTGTCGCGCGAACGGGCGTCCCACATTCCGGGCACAGCCCACGCACGGACAGCCCCCGGAGGTCGTAGGTGCATCGAACGCATGGGAGCCCGCCGGTCAGTTCGAGGGCGAGCCCGGCGCTGGAGTCGAGTTGCGCCGCGATCTCTGGTGATCCAGCATCATGCGAACTCGGCTCGCGCGAGCCGTCACCGCCCGCACCGCCGGTCGCGCGTCCTGCATCGTCGGTGTGGCCAGAGTCCGGCACGCTCGGATCGTCCCCCATCCCGCATCGTGGGCTAGCGTGCGGGGCCGGGCCTACTCACCCGGCTCACCCGGCATACCGATCAAAAGCCTTCGATTCGATCGGGCGCCACGCCAGCGTGTTCTATACTCCCCCCCCGGCTCCGACGCAACTCGGGGCTCGGGCGCGCGAAGGGCGTGCGGGAACCTCCAAGCCTGAAACTCTCGGTAAAGCCCGTTGTCGGCTCCGACGCTCCCGATCAATCCCAGCCCCCCAGATTCACCCGGACCTGTCGCTCTTGCACGGAGGCTCGCCGCGATGACCCAGACCAGGGATGCCATCAACCGCCTGCGGACCAGCGTCGGGCGGGTGTTCCTGGGGCACGCCGGGGTGCTGGATGATGTGCTGGTCTGCCTGCTGGCCCGCGGGCACCTGCTCATCGAGGACGTACCGGGGGTTGGCAAGACCGTGCTGGCCTCCGCGGTCGCCCGCTCGATCGACTGCTCCTTCTCCCGCATCCAGATGACACCCGACATGCTCCCCAGCGACGTCCTGGGCGTCTCGATCTACAACCGCAACACCGGCGGGTTCGAGTTCAAGCGCGGCCCCATCTTCGCCAACATCGTCCTGGCCGACGAGATCAACCGCACCACCCCCCGCACCCAGACCGCCCTGCTCGAAGCCATGAACGAGTCGAGCGTCTCCATCGACGGCGTGGTCCATCCCCTCGAGCCGCCCTTCATGGTGCTGGCGACGCAGAACCCCTACGAGTTCGAGGGCACCTACCTGCTCCCCGAGAACCAGCTCGACCGCTTCCTGATGCGGGTCCGCATCGGCTACCCGGGGGCCGAGGACGAGGCCCGCGTCATTGAGCAGCGACCGGCCCAGACCATTCTCAAGAGCATGTCGCCCGCGATCAGCAAGCAGGACCTGCTCGATGCCCAATCGAAGGTCGATGCCGTCCGCCTCGACCGGACGCTGGTCGAGTACATCGTCCGCTTCGCCCGCGCCACCCGCGACCACGACGCGGTCCGCGTGGGCCTCTCGCCCCGCGGGTCGCAGGCCCTCGCCCAGGCCGCCCGCGCCACCGCCCTGCTCGCCAGCCGCGACTACGTCATCCCCGAGGACATCATCCATCACATCGAGGACGTGTGCGCCCACCGCCTCATCACACGAGCGGCGTTGGGCGAGGGCGACGGCGAGGCCGCCGAGATCCTCCACGAAGTCCTGCGAGCCGTCCCCAGCCCGGTCTGACAGACCCGCGTGCCTCCTCCCCCCGCGTACGGGGGAGGTGTCAGACGAGGCTCTGCGAGTCTGAAAGGAGGGGGTGCGGGAGCGCACGTTGGACGCCGAATCCTCATCCTCACCAACCCACCAGCGGACCCTCCCGCTCCGGAACAACCCCATGGCCCGCATCGTCCGCCTCGACCACACCCGCCCCTACAAAATCACCCCAGACCAGTTCCCCAAGGACGGCAAGTCGATCTGGATCTGCGGGTGCGGCCTCACCAAGACCTGGCCCTACTGCGACAAATCCCACATCGCCTGCGACTCCGAGGATCCCGGCAAGACCTACACCTACGACCCCGACGGCACGCGCCGCGAGCAGCCGTAGCCCACAGAACCGGCCGCGCGAGCGGTCGGCCACCTGCCGCGTACCACGCGGGCAGGTGGTTCCTCAGGCCTCGGGCGGACTCTCCATAGCGCGCTCACGCTCGCGGCCCTGCTCACGGCCCCGCCACCAACCCCAGATACTCATCCGCCAGGTCGTTGGGCACCATGAACGTCAGGTTGTATTGGGCGATCTGCCACTGCCGCTCGATCGAGCCGTGCTCCGCCTCGGGGTTCCGGACCAGCACCCCCGTGCCCCGCAGGTCGCCATAGTTCTCGTTCCGCACCACCTCATCGAACCACGCGACGTCGCCCCGTGGCCCAATCGAAACATGCCGCTCGATCGCGTGATACGTCCACGCCGATTCCCGCTGGAAGTACTGATCGGCCCACGCCCGGAACTGCGGCTTGCTCCACCGCTCCGCGGGGTCCGTCCCCAGGAACACCGCGTCGTCCGTCAGCAGGTCGAAGTACATCTCTTCATCGGCCCGAGCCGCCGCCGCGTGGAACGCATCCAGCGTCGCCGCCGCCTGCTCCTCGGGCGTTGACTCGGGGAGGTGTCGATCGTGGTGCCACCCGCCAGATGAGCAGGCCGACACTCCCAGCACCATCGCCATCAAACCCAGCCCTCTGAACCAGCGGCCGCCGCCCGGCGTGCCATCAGCCGCGGCTGTGAGCGGCTGGTGCGCCCCGCCTCCCGACCAACCCGCACACGTCTGCGCATCAACACTCGTAGCCATATCGCCCCCCTTTGTTCATCCGACCATCAATCGCAGCGCCCGCTCGACGTTCGCCCTCGCCGCACCCTCAAATCGCCCGTGAAACTCGGGCGTGAAGTAGATCGCCGGTCGCGCCAGGATCTCGCGGAAGAACGCCACGCGCCCCGTCCGCCACTGCGCGTCGCTGGCCCACGCATACTCGCCCCGGATCGCCGCGGTGTTGGCGTCAAACCTGCCCTCCGGAGCGGCCAGCGACACAAGATCGACGTCCCGGATCAACGCCTCACCCGCATCACCCGGCGTGCCCTTGTGCGTCGTTGCCATCACCAGCCGATGCAGCGTACCCAGCGTCCAGTTCACCAGCCCCATGCCCCGCCCCAGCGCCACCGCCACGCCCGCGCTGCGCTCCTCGTTGTCGGGCCGCGTCGAGTCGTACACGCAGTCGTGCGTGTACAGCGCCACCGCCACCAACGCCACGGTCTCGATCGGCGTCACTTTCGCGGCCACCGCCGACAGCTCGCCCACGCACTCGGCGATGTGCGCCATGTTGTGGTACGCCCGAGGCGGATGGTGATACATCGCCTCCAGCACCAGCCACGCGCTGGCAATCGCCCCGGCGTCCCGCGACCCCAGCGCCTCGCAGGACACGCGCCAGAACTCCTCCAACCGTGCCCCACGCATCGGGACGTCACCCGCCATGCTCACCCCCCGCTCCGCCAACTGCTCCGGCAACCGCGGCGTTCGCGCCGTCCCGCTCCCCGTGCGACGCCCCATCCCCCGCCCCAGTGGGCGGGAACTTGCCCTTCGTCCGCCGCCTCAACTCCGCACGCAACTCAAGCCTCATCGCGTCGATCTCCCGCTCCAGCCTCCCCAGCGAGCCCCGCGTGCCGTCCTTCAGCAGTTCCGCCGCCGGGATAGGCCGCCCGTACTTCACCGCGAGCCGGCATCCAAACAACCGCGGGCCCTTGCGTCCCCTGGGCCACGCATCGAACGCCCCCTCGATCGCCGCTGGCAGCACCGGGCACCCCGCCCGCTTGATGATCAGCGCGATGCCCGGCTTGAACGGAGCCATCCGCCCGTCCATCGTCCGCGAGCCCTCGGGGAAGAGCACCACGCAGTTGCCCTCGCCCAATCGCCGGATGATCTGCTTCATCGCCGCCGTGTCTCCCTCGCCGGACTCGCTCTTGATCGGGATGGTGTTCAGCCCGGCGATGATCCACGAGAACAGCCCGCCAGAGTACAGCCCGCTCCGCGCCACATGCACCGCCACCCGCGGCGTCAACCCGCACCCCACCCCCGTCGAATCCAGATATGACTGGTGATTCGCCACCACCAGCAACGCCCCCGCCCGCGGAACGTTCTCGCGCCCGATCGCGCGCCAGCGAAAGAAAACGATCATGAGCCACCGCGCCGCCGTCTCGAAGAACTGGTAGAACCACCGCTGACGACGATTCAGGCCGGGAGCGAGAGTGGTCCAGTCGGGCACGCGGGGATGGTACGGGGTGGCAGAGGCACGGGGCAGGCCACACACAGTGCGGGGCGTTCGAGCCCCGCCAGAACGCGGCCGACAGTCTCTGCCGAGCGCGACCTCCGCCGGGCACCGGTGCATCGAGCTGAGCTCCCCTGGGCTCCACCACCCGTTCAACGCCCCCACCTCTCGTACCCTTCCTCAAATGCCCGACCCCGTGCATATCCCCGTCCTGCTCGACCAGGTCCTGGACTCCCTCAACCCAGCCCCAGGTGAAACCTACGTCGACGCCACCGCCGGCCTCGGCGGCCACGCCCTCGAGATCGCGCGCCGACTCGGGCCTGCGGGCACCATCGTCCTCAACGACGTGGACCCGGCCAACCTCGCCGAGGCCCAGCGTCGAATCCGGGCCGCCCTGCCCGACGCAGCGCCCCGCCTCATCCCCCGCCACGGAAACTTCGCCGACCTCCCCCGCCGCCTGCTCGAACTGGGTGTCACCGCCGACCTCTTCCTGGCCGATCTGGGCTTCTCCTCCAACCAGATGGCCGACGCAATCCGCGGTCTGTCCTTCCAGCACGACGCCCCGCTCGACATGCGCCTCGACCCCACTCTGCCCACCACCGCAGCCGACCTCGTCGCCTCCCTGTCGGTGCCCGAACTCACCCGGATTCTGTCCGAGTATGGCGAGGAACGCCAAGCCCCCCGCATCGCGCGGAAACTTGCAGAAGCACGCGCCCAGCAACCGATCACGTCCACAACCAGACTCGCGGAGATCGTGCGGAGAGTGGTCGCGCGCCCAGGGGCCTCGGATGGCGGAATCGACCCCGCCACCCGGACGTTCCAGGCGCTCCGCATCGCCGTCAACGACGAACTGGGAGTTCTCGAGAGCCTGCTCGACTCCATCGCCCGCGAGGGCCGACGGATGAGCGAGCGGGCGACGGGGGGCGGACGGACGGACACCGGCTGGCTCAGGAGCGACGCACGCGTGGGAATCATCTCCTTCCATTCACTCGAAGACCGCCCCGTCAAGCGGTGCTTCGCCGACCTGACCGCCAAGGGTCACGCCGCAACGATTGGCGCCAGACTCCAGCGCCCGACTGAAGACGAACTCGACGCCAACCGCCGGTCCCGCTCCGCCAGGCTCCGCGCCATCCGCATTGGCCGGCCCGCAGCGGGCAACGTCGCATAGGTGATCGGATTTGCTCGAACGGCACGCTCGCGGACACGCGAACGCTGCGGTTTGCGGATACCATGACTCGCACGGATCGCTCGCAAGGACCCGCGAGCCTTCTCCACCGGCTCAACGACGATTGACGCGACGATCCAGACCCCGATTCAGTTCGCATCCAGACTTCTTTCGCGCCGTGAGGATCACGGCGACAACCAACGACAGCGCGGCGTTCCGGAACGGAGGGTTCCCACGCCGCACCAGCCTGGCAAGGACGCTAGAGCCGTGACACGAGAGAACAAGCTCGCCCTGATTGTCGCCTTCGCGCTCATCCTGGGCGTCAGCGTCCTGCTCAGCGACCACCTCTCCAGCGCGCGCACCGCGGAACCGGGCCAGGTCCGCGAGACCTCCCGCCTCCCCTCGGTCCCCCAGCGGCCCATCCGGACGCTCGACGACGTGGTCCGCGACTCTCGCATGGCGAGCAACGCCGCCACGCCCCCGGGCCAGGCTGACGCGAGCACCGATCCCAACCAGCCCCTCCTGCTGGCCAGCGACACGGACAACCGCGGCTCCTCCGGCTCGGGCCTGCCCAACCTCTCCCAGCCCACCCTGCTCGAGGACTTCCTCGACGCCATCGCCGGCGCGCCCAGCGCCCTGAGCACCCAGACCGCCGCCCTCCGCGAGCCGCTCGACTCCCAGGACGCCGGCGCCCCCCTCGTGCTCAACC
>Ga0163147_10001808_pt1 | contig 31731 bp, 32 predicted proteins | sample OliLakLV19MP6G1_FD_148597 | JGI IMG/M metagenome (GOLD analysis project Ga0163147, IMG submission 148597) | Freshwater microbial mat bacterial communities from Lake Vanda, McMurdo Dry Valleys, Antarctica- Oligotrophic Lake LV.19.MP6.G1 | ecosystem: Environmental > Aquatic > Freshwater > Lake >...
GGATGCGGTACCGTCATTTCCGAACCTTGGGGCTCTTTGTCGGATCCGGTGTCATCGAGGCGGGTTGCAAGACCATCGCCGGGAGCAGGCTCAAGCAGTCCGGCATGCAATGGACCGTCCGCGGCGCCAACGCCATCATCGCCCTCCGCTGTTGCGCCGTGAGCGGACGCTGGGAGCAGTACTGGGAGCGTCGGGCCGCTTGACCCTACCCACATTCATGTCGCACACCCAGGCTGAACGGCCGCGAACCGGCGCAGTCGGCGCTAAGATTCTGGTCCCGATTCATCAGGAGGCCCAAAATGGTCCAGGCGATTCCCGAAGGTGTGAGCAGCGTCGTTCCCTATCTGTGCATCCGCGGTGCGACAAAGGCGATCGAGTTCTACAAGGCGGCGTTCGGCGCCGAGGTGATGTCGCTGATGCCGATGGGAGATCAGATCGCCCACGCCGATTTGAAGATTGGCGGCGCGCGGGTCTACCTCGCCGACGAAATGCCCGCCTTTGGCGCGGTGAAGTCGCCGAAGACCCTCAAGGGCACGTCGGCCAACATCCATCTGTGGACCGAGGATTGCGATGCCGCGTTCGCCCGCGCGGTCGAGGCGGGAGCGAAAGTGCTCATGCCCCTCACCGACCAGTTCTGGGGCGACCGCTTCGGAATGGTCGCGGACCCCTTCGGCCACGTCTGGGCGATTTCGAGCCAGAAGGAAGAGCTGACTCCCGAAGAGATGACGAAGCGGAGCGCCGAGGCCATGGCTCAGATGGAAAAGACGCCGCCCGCCGCCGCGCCAAAAAGGAAGAAGGCGCGGAAACCCAAAGGCAAGGCGAAGTCTTCGAGCGTAGCGCCACCGCCTCCACCTGCCGCGAAGGCGGTCAGGAAAGACAAGGCCGCCAAGAAGTCGAAGGCGGTCAAGAAGGACAAGGCCACAAAGAAGTCGAAGGCGGGCAAGAAAGACAAGTCCAAGAAGGCGAAGAAGGACAAGAAGCGCAAGAAGAAGTCGAAGCGCTAAATCGCGGCTTTTGGAACTAATTTGTAGGAACACTGGGGAACTTTACGCGGCACGTTCCTGGGCGCCTCCGAGGCGGGTGTGATGGTTCTTATGCCGAATGGAGAGGAACGCCAGGTGCCTTTTCGAGATGCGCTCGAGGTTCGTCGATCGACCCGGCTGACCCGCGTCGGAGCGGTGGTGGGCGCGACGGTGACCTTCGCCTTCATCTTGTTCCTTCACGCCGTGCTCTGCGACGGGGACTGTTCCGACGGACTTTCCCCGGCGAGTTATGCGTTTGTGGGGGGCGGCGCGGCGGTGGGCGCGGGGCTCGGCGCCCTCGTCAAAGCGCACGATTGGAGATCGCTCACCCGCGAGCCCACGGTGCTTTCCGATGCCTCGCCGCGGCGGCAGTTGTCCTTCAAGGTGGCCCCTTTGAGCGGGAAGGGCGTGCGCGGTCAGGTGTCCTTCGGGTGGCGCTGAGCCATAGGATTCAGGGCGTGAACTTGAGGCGGGCCGAGGTAGCCTCCACCTCGAGACGAACCTCGCCAAGCGTGGCCACATGCGGACGCGGCGTGCCCTGAACGGAGAAGTGCGCCTCGAGAATGCGCCCTGCTTCGTTGCCCCTGCGAACTTGGAGCCTCACGCCGTCCGGTCCGGTGAAAGTCACCGCGGACGATGCGCCGTCCGCTTTCTCGGACCAGCCAGCCGGGACGACATGCTTGCGAAGGTGGTCGAGGTTCGTTTCGTCCATGGCCAGCACCAGCGCGGTCACGTCGCCGAGCACCGCGGCCTCGCGGTCCTGGCTTTTCCCGATCTTCGCGACATAGCGATCGAGGGCTTCAGTGCGCGTGGTTCCGCGGGCTTTCGTGAGGTCGGGATACCAGGAGGCGAGGAAGTCCTTGTGGTATTCCATCAACCACATCCGCAGGCCCGACCCGAACCCGCGCGCCGCGGTGATGTGGAACCATACGGGCTCGGCGGTCTCCGTGCGCCTCGTGACCGGCATGGTCTCGGCGGCGCCCAGGGACTCGGCCCACGCCGCCTTCACCGCCGCCGATTCGCCCGCGCCATCCACGCTGAAAGCGATCCCGCCCGCGCCCACGGGTCCTTGGGAGGGGGGTTCGAAAACCTCGAAGTACGTCTTTCGTCCATACCAGTAAGCGCCGGTATACGTATTGTCGTTCCGCGCCGTCGTGCGTTTCTCGAACGGCGCAAACGTGGTGGTGAGGTAGGGGTCCGTGAGGATCGCAGCGTAGCTTTGCGCGCTGATCACGGCAAAGAAGTGATTCAGGGAAACCGCGGGCATCGGGGCCGCCGAGGAAATCGGCCTGGGGCAGAGGAAGACGGCCAGCAGGACGACCGAGGCCAGAACCACGCGTTTGAGCATCGACATCCGCTCCTCGTTGTCCATAAGTGAGTGTGCGCGGGCGCGCACGCGAGGGTAACGTAGCGCGCCTCCGACCCCGCCGTCAAAGGGCCGCTTCGTAACCGCATGCGAATTCCCATCCACCTCTCCATTGCCCTGCGCTACCTGCTCAAACGACAGGGCGGGGGCTTCCTGACCGTGATTGCTTCCATCTCGGTCCTCGGCATCGCCGTGGGCGTGATGGCGCTTTTCATCGCCCTCGGTCTCATGACCGGCCTCCAGGGGGAGATCCGGGCGCGAATCCTCGGGGCCACGGCGCACATTTCGGTATTCAAGTCGCGGGGCGAACTCTTCGACGACCCTGCGGGCATAGCGGCGCGCGTTCGCAAGGTCAAGGGCGTCATCGGCGCCGCCCCGTCCTTCTACGGCAAAGCCCTCATCTCCTCTCCGTCTTCGCAACAGGTGGCAACCCTCAAGGGGATCAGCGGCGCGGAAGGCGAGGTTACCGACCTTCCAAAGCAGGTCATCGAGGGGTCGCTCTCGGACCTTCCGCCGCGCGGTGAGGGCTTTCCGGGCATCGTCCTCGGCCGCGAAATCGCCGCACAACTCGCGGTCGGGCCGGGCGACATCGTGACCCTCACCATCCCGCGAGGACGACTGACCCCGTTCGGCCTGATGCCGCAAGTGGCGAAGTTCCGGGTCGCGGGCCTCGTGAGGACCGGCCTCTATGAATTCGACGCGGGCTGGGGCTGGATCGCACTTCTCGAGGCCGAGCGTCTCCTTGCGCCCTCAGGATCCGGCTCGGTCATGGTGGAGGCCCGCCTCGAGGACATGTACGAGGTCGATGGGGCGCAGACGAGGATCAGCGAGGCTCTGGGCCCAGGCTACGTGACCAACGACTGGATCGAAACGAACCGCAGCCTCTTCGAAGCCCTTCAGCTCGAGAAGGTCGCGATCGCCCTCACCATCGGTCTGATCATGCTGGTGGCCGCCCTCAACATCGTCGCGACGCTCATCATCATGGTGACCGAGAAGCGGCGCAGCATCGCGGTGTTGATGTCGCTCGGCGCCACGCGGAGTCTGATCCGGCGCATCTTCTTCTGGCAGGGTGCGGTCCTGGGCCTCGTGGGCACCCTGCTCGGCGCTCTTGTCGGATCCCTCGCGTGCTTCGTTCTCGACCGATTCCAGTTGATCAAGATCCCGGCCGACGTCTATCAGGTCGCCTACCTGCCGTTCAGGCTCCTGCCCGCCGATGCGGGGATGGTGGTGGTGGGCTCGCTGCTCGTGAGCCTGGTCGCGACCCTGTATCCCGCGTCGAAAGCGGCCTCCCTGCTGCCTACCGAGGGGCTTCGTTCCGAATGAGCGCGATCGTTCTCGAAGCGCGCGACCTGTGGAAGTCCTACCGCGGCCCGACCGGGCCGGTGGACGTGCTGCGCGGCGTGAACGTGGCGGTCGGCCGCGGCGAGGTGGTGGCGCTTTTGGGAGCCTCGGGGGTCGGGAAATCGACCCTCCTGAACGTGCTCGGTTCTCTCGACGCGCCGGATCGCGGCGAGGCGATTCTCACCGGGATTTCCCTTTCGGGGGTGAGTCCTTCCTCGCAGGCGCGCCTCCGAAACGAAGCGATCGGCTTCGTCTTTCAGTTCCATCACCTTCTCCCCGAGTTCACCGCCCTCGAGAACGTGGCCATGAAGATGCGACTGCGCGGCGTCTTGAACGACCAGGCCACCGCGGCGGCCCGCGCGCTTCTCGAGAGGTTCGGCCTTGCGGAGCGGCTCCATCACGCCCCCGACGCCCTCTCGGGCGGCGAACAGCAGCGGGTGGCCGTGGCCCGCGCCCTGGTGGGGGATCCCCAGGTGCTGCTCGCCGATGAGCCGACCGGGAATCTTGATCCCCGGACCGCGACGGCCCTCTTTGAGGAGTTGCACACGGTCGCCCGGGAACGCGGGATCGCGATCCTCTGGGCCACGCACAACGAGGCCCTCGCCTCGCGAAGCGACCGGATTCTGCGCCTGGTGGACGGCGTGCTCATCGCGGCGGCTTTGGCCTGACTACCCCTTGTCGGGTTCGACGGCGGGAGCGTTTCGGAGGGCTTCCGAGATGTTGTACTTGAGTTCGAGAGCGAGTTTCGTGACCTTGAAGTTCGGGACCGCTTTCACGCGGCAGGCGAGACCGGTCATGGTGCGTCCGTCGACCTCGTACTTGATCTCGCAGTAGCGGCACTCCGCGTTCCAGCAGTACCCGCCGGAGCCGACCTCGGGAACCACGAACTGAAGCTGGCGGAGGAGAATGTTGTTCTCGGGCACTTCGAAGCGCTTCCCCAGAACCTCGATGGGTATGAGCTTGTCGTACGGTTCGTACAGATCGGCCATGGGCGAATGATAGGACGCTGGCCGCTAAAGTACGCGCCACATGAAGATCGCATTCGTGGGCTCGCACGGGGTGGGGAAGACGACGCTGTGTTTCGATCTGGCCGCGCAGCTCAAACGCCGGGGCATCAACGTCGACATGGTGAAAGAGGTCGCCCGGGCCTCGCCCCTCCCGGTGAACCGGAAGACCTCCCGGGAGGCCCAGCTCTGGATCCTCACCACCCAGGTGGCGGAGGAGATCCGCGCGGCGTCGCACTCGGATGTCGTGGTGTGCGACCGGGCCGCCCTCGACAACTACGCGTACTTCTTCCTGGCCTGCGGCCGCGACCTGGCCGTGGAGAAGTTCGTCCTGATGTGGATGAAGACCTACGACCTTCTGATCCGTGTGCCGGTACTGGCCGAAATTCAGGAGGACGGCTTCCGCGACACCGATACCGTCTTCGTCCGCGAGGTCGACCGCAGGGTGTCGGCCCTTCTGGCGGCCAGCGGGACCGCCTACCTGGATCTTGAGGCCCTGCCGCGAGGCGAGTGGCCCGAGGCGGCGCTCAAGGGCGTGCTGGAGCACCCGGGCCTCCGCCAGCGCAGGCTCTGAGGGATTCTCTTCGCCGACACCAACGCGTTCGCGACCGGTACGTGGAACGAGCGGTACCACTCGATCACTGCGGTGAGCCGGCTGCTTGGTAAGGTCACTCCCCAATGACGACCCGCGAAACCGAAGCCACCGTTCTCTCCATCGAGAGACCCCACAAGGACCTGTGGACCTATTACCTCATTTCGTCTCTCGCCTTCCTCTTTCTGTTTCCGATCGCCGCGCTCGTTCTGCGCTTCAAGTTTGAGACCCTTCGCTACCGGTTCACCGAAGAAGGGATCTCGATGAAGTGGGGAATCCTTTTCCGGCGCGAGACGATCATCAACTACGCGCGGATCCAGGACATTCACCTGAGGTCGAACCTGATCGAGCGCTGGCTCGGACTGGCGCGCATCCTTGTGCAGACGGCGAGCGGGAACGCGGGCGCCGAGATGACCATCGAAGGCGTCAAAGGGTTCGAACTCGTACGCGACTTCCTGTATTCGAAGATGCGCGGCGTTCAGGATGCTCCTAAAACCGCGGGTCCCGCGACGGTGCTTGCGGGCTCACCGGACATGGTGGCGGCTCTTCTCGAAGTAGCGCGCGAGCTGCGGGAAACCCGACAGGCCCTCGAATCCCGCGTGGCCGCGGATAAGAAGCCGGACCCGGCTGATGTTTGAATGGGTCAAAGCCCGCGTGCTGCGGGTGATGCGCGTGCCGCGCGAGCCGGAGCCGCCGCTTGGCGCGCCCGGGTCGGCGCGGGTCTTCCGGGCCGGCGACAATCACTACCGGCTGCGGCTGGTCCGCTGGTTCTTCGGCCAGGCCGGGGCCATTGTGGGCATCGGCTTCTCCCTCGTATTCCTGGGGGCTTTCGAGGCCAGTGTGGAGACGGCCCGCCTGAGCGCCATCGCGGCGGCTATGACGCGGCCCAGTCCCAACCCGGCAGCGAGCCCCGACAAAGGCCCAAGCGTCAGTCCCACTCCGGTGTGGAGCGCGCCCGCGTCCGGCGAGACGCGGGCCGAGCGTCGTCTGAGGCGCGAGCGAGATCGGGAGCGGGTGATGGCCCGGGTCCTCACCAGGATGCCTGATTACGTGGTCCCGCTGATCAAGCTCCTCGAGATTCTCGGTATCGCTTTCCTCTTCTTCCAGATGCTCGTCACCTACGCGCTCGTCCGGCTCGAGTTCGAGCAGCACTGGTACATCGTGACCGACCGCAGCCTGAGGATTCGCACCGGCATTGTGCGCCTGCAGGAGTCGACGATGAGCTTCGCGAACATCCAGCAGGTGGAGATCCGTCAAGGACCGATCCAGCGCCTGCTCGGCCTCGCCGACGTGTGTGTCCGCTCGGCGGGCGGCGGGGGGGACATGACCCATGCGTCGCAGGGGCATGGACAGGAGGGGTCATTGCATCTTGGCGTTTTTCAGGGGGTCGACCATGCCGTTGAGATCCGCGACCTGATGCTCGAACGGCTGCGCGCTTTCCGGGAGGCGGGTCTTGGCGATCCCGAGGACGCGCCCGCGTCCGTGAAGCCGGCGCCGGCTTCGATCACCGCCGAGGCCGCGGTGATCCAGATGCTCGCCGAGGCGCGCGCGCTCAAGGCGGCGATTCTCGCGCGACCCTGACGGACCCCGCGGGGGAGCCCGGGCCTTGATAACCTCCGCCAATGACCCTCATGGAGAAAGTGACCGCCGATACGGTGACGGCGATGAAAGCGAAGGATCAGCCGCGCGTCGAGACCCTGCGCCTGTTGAAGTCGGAGCTCAAGAAGAAGGAGATCGACAAGCGCGCGCCGCTTGACGAGGCGGAGGCCCAGAAGGTGGTGGAGAGTCTCGCCAAGCAGCGGCAGGACTCGATCGAGCAATTCGCCAGGGCCGGCCGCACCGAACTCGTCGAGAAGGAGCAGGCCGAACTCGCGATCCTCAGGGCTTTTCTGCCGGAAGGCGCCCCCGACGACCTGATCAAGGCTGAGGTCGACAAGGCCGCCACCGCCATGGGCTCGCCCAGCGCCAAGGACATGGGCGCGGTGATGAAGGCGGCCATGGCTGCCCTCAAGGAAACGGGCAAGATCGTCGACGGCAAGAAGGTGAGCGAGGCCGTCAAGGCCCGCCTCGCCTAGCAGTCCGTGGTGAAAGTCGACCGCGAGCGAAAGTGAGAGATTTTTCGTCAGATCAAGGCGCCGAACCGCAGGAATACCGCGAGTATTTCAAGGTTTGGCAACGCGGAGCTGGCGGGAAAGATCCGCTTTCGACGCGGAGGGACTTTCACCACGGGCTGCTAGCCGCGACCCTGAAACCAGATGGGTAGAGAACAGATCGCCCGCGCCTCCACGCGCGTGATGGCCGGGTTCGACGGGCATATCGCGAACGACCACGCGAGAAGACTGATCCGTGATTTTCGGGTGCAGTCGCTGATTCTCTTCAAGCGCAATGTCGACCGGCCTGATCAGGTGGCCGAACTCATACGCGAACTCCAGTTGCTGGCGAAGGATGCCGGCTACCAGAGGCCGCTCCTCATCGCGATCGACCAGGAAGGGGGGCGCGTGCAGCGGCTGCGCGCGCCGTGGACGGTCTGGCCTCCGGTCAGGCGGCTGGGCGAACTCGACTCCGAGGATCTGACCCGCGACATGGCGAAGGCGATGGCAGTCGAACTGAAGGCCTGCGGGATCGGCCTCGACTTTGCGCCGGTGATGGACGTCGACACCAATCCGCAAAACCCCATCATCGGCGATCGCTCGTTCGGACGCGATCCCGGGCAGGTGGCCCGGCTCGGTACTGCGTTCATCGAGGCCCTGCAGGGCGAGGGTGTTGCCGCCTGCGCGAAGCATTTCCCCGGTCATGGCGACACCGACAAGGACTCGCACCTCGATCTGCCCGTGATCGAGCACTCGCGCTCCCGGCTTCAGGACATTGAGCTGCTTCCGTTCCGGAAGGCGATCGCCGCAAACGTGGCCACGATCATGACCGCGCATATCGTGGTCAGGGAGTTCGACGAGAAGGTCCCCGCGACTCTCTCGCCCGCGATCGTCTCGACCCTGCTCCGCGACGAGATGGGCTACCAGGGCGTGATCGTGGCCGACGACCTCGAAATGAAGGCGGTGTCGGCGAACTGGCCGTATGCGATTTCCGGGGTTCTGGCCACCCTGGCGGGTTGCGACCTGCTTCCAGTGTGCGAGCATGAGGAGGCGCAGATCGCGGTGATCGAGTCTCTGGTTCGCGCCGAAGAAACCGGGGAACTGCGCAAGCGGGATATCGACGACTCTCTGATCAGGATAGAGACCATGATCGACAAATACACCCTCCCGTACGCGGAGCCGAATCCCCGCGTCGCTATCGCCGCGGCCGGCACCACGGAGTCACGGCTGCTCGCGGCCCGGATCGCCGGGGTGCCCGTGTGATTCGTCCGAGGGCTCTCGGGCCGGGATCGCGGATAGCCGTCATCGCTCCCGCCGGGCGGGTGGTCAAGGCTCGCCTCGACGAGGGCCTCGACCGCCTGCGCTCCATGGGCTTCGAGCCCGTGCCGGGCGAGAACGTCCTCAAACGAAACATCCACCAGGCCGGCATCGACGACGAACGGCTCTCGGACCTCATCTGGTCTTTGACCGATCCGGATATCCACGGTGTGATCTGCGCCCGCGGCGGGGAGGGAGCCACCTCGCTCCTGCCCTGGCTGGAAGCGGCGCGGGTCGAGCCCAGGGTTTTTTGCGGATACTCGGACGTGACCGCTCTTCATGCCTGGCTTCAGCGCAACGGCTGGGTTACCTTCCACGGACCGATGGTCGCGGTCGAGATGGCGAACGCTGGTTTCGACATGAACAGCTTCATCGGCGAAGTGACCGGGGTCCGTACCGACCATTCGATACCTCTGCGTTTCCTGAAGCCGGGACAGGCCGAGGGCGTTCTCACTGGCGGTTGCCTGTCTCTGCTGGCCGCGCTCGCGGGCACCCCATGGTCCCTGCCCTGGACGGGGCGGTCCATCCTCCTGGTTGAAGACCTCGCGGAGCCGCCCTACAAGCTGCATCGCATGCTGACCCAGCTTCGCGATTCCCAGTCCCTTCGCGATGTGCAGGCGATCGTTTTCGGGACCATGGCGAAGTGCGAAGCCGCAGCCGACGATGGCTTTACGCTCGACGAGGTTCTGCTCGACGCCCTCAAGGGCTTCGAGGGCCCCATCGCCATCGGCCTGCCCATCGGCCATTGCGACCAGCCCGTCTTAACCCTGCCCCTCGGCACGCGCGCCCTCCTCGCACCGGAGGAGCCGCAGCAGGGCGGCCCGGCGCCGTCTCCCCTCTCCGGCCGCCTGCACCTCACCGAACTCGGTGTGACCGAAGAGATGGTGGTTCTGGACTAGCGCCCCGAAGAGTGAAGATCCACATCTCCGGCGTTTGCGGCACCGCGACCGCGTCTCTGGCCGGTCTGCTGAAGGCCAAGGGGCACGAAGTCACGGGGTCGGATCAGGACGTCTACCCGCCGATGTCCGACGAGCTCGCCCGGATGGGGGTTCCCGTGAGTTCGCCTTACGCAGAATCGAACATTCCCGCCGACGCGGACCTCGTGGTGATCGGGAACGCGCTTTCTCGCGGCAATCCCGAGGTCGAAGCCGTCCTCGACGCCAAACGCCACTACACCTCGCAGGCCGCCTTGCTTGCCGACGAGTTCCTGCGCGACCGCGAGTCGATCGTGGTCGCCGGGACCCACGGCAAGACCACGACCACCTCGATGCTGACCCATGTCCTTCGGCATGCCGGTTTCGATCCCTCGTTCCTGATCGGGGGGGTGAGCCTCGACCTCGGCACGAGCTACGGGCTCGGCTCCGGCCGGCATTTCGTGGTGGAGGGCGATGAGTACGACACCGCTTTCTTCGACAAGCGGCCGAAGTTCGTCCACTACCTGCCCGACCTCGCGATCATCGGCAATCTCGAGTTCGACCACGCCGACATTTATCCCGACCTCACCGCGGTGCAACTCGCCTTCACCCGACTGATGTCCGTGATCCCGCGCCGGGGCCTGCTCGTCGCCGGGATCGAAAGCCCCGCCCTGGTCGAGATTCTCGGGAAGGCCAGGTCGCGTGTCGCCACCTTCGCTCTGGGCGAGGTCGAGGGCGCTTCGTGGCAGGGGAGGGGCGTGGTCTTTTCGGCCGCCGGCTCCTCCTTCGATGTCTTCAGGGATGGCGCACCCCTCGGCCGGATCTCGATGAGCGCCTCGGGCAATCACAACGTGCGCAACGCCCTCGCGGCCACGATCGCCGCCCGCGAAGCCGGCGTGCCGTTCGAGAAGATCGCCGCGGCTTTCGCCGCCTTCCGCGGGGTGAAGCGGCGGCTGGAGCTTCGCGGCGAGGCCCGCGGCGTCCGGGTTTACGACGACTTCGCGCACCATCCGACCGCGGTGCGGGAGACTATTGCAGCGCTGCGCTCCCGGATCGGCCCCGGGGAGAAGGTGGTGACCGTATTCGAACCCCGTTCCTACACCTCCCGGACGAAGGTCTTCGAGAGGGATTTCGCGCTCGCCTTCGCTACGAGCGACGAGGTGGTGATCTCGGGGGCCCATCTGCCGGGCAAGGTCCCTCCCGAACAGAGAATCAGCGAGGAAACGCTTGTCGCCTCGATCAATCGGGAAGGGGGGAACGCCGTTTTCATCAAGACGGTGGATGAGATTGTCGAGGCCCTGCGAGGCCGCCTGGGCGTCGGGGCCCACGTTCTGGTCCTCTCGAATGGAGGCTTCGGTGGCATTCACGAACGTCTTCTCAAAGCCCTCGGCGACTGATTCTCCGCGACATTCGCCAGCAAATTGTGGTATGACAGTCGGAATCAAAACGTTTGGGGATCCTCCCCGGGCACGGAACCTAAAAAGATCTCACGAGGAGTTATGAGAAAAATTCTCGCCGCGCTAGCGGTCGTATGTATGGCCGTTTCAGCGTTCGCGCAGGGCGCCCCGGTCACGGGGACGGTTACTGACGAATCCGGAGGCACTCTCCCGGGCGCGACCGTAGTGGTGAGCGGCGCCGGAGGATCCAGAACCGGTTACACCGATTCCGACGGCAAGTTCAGCATCGCTCCCGCCGGGAACGGGCCCTACAAGATTTCGGTCACCATGCCGAGTTTCGCGGCCTCGCACCAGGATGGCGTGGCCGCGGGTGCGGCGACGACGTTCTCGCTGAAGATCGCGGGCCTGGGTGAGACGGTGGTGGTTTCGGCATCGAAGATCGAGTCGACTCTGGCCAACGCTCCCGTCACCATGTCCGTTGTGACCTCGGCAACCCTGCAAAGCGCCCCGAGTTCCAACTTCGGCGACATCCTCAGAAACGTTCCGGGCGTGAACGTCATCCAGACCTCGGCGCGCGACGTGAACCTCAGCATGCGCCAGGGCACCTCGACCCTCGCGACGTCCACGCTCGTTTTGCTCGACGGCCGCTCCATCTACCTCGACTTCTTCGGCCTCGTGCTCTGGGACCTCGTCCCGAGCAACCCCGCGGACATCAAGCAGATCGAAGTGGTGCGTGGTCCGGCCTCCGCGGTGTGGGGTGCCAACGCCCTCACCGGCGTGGTGAACATCCTGACCAAGACCCCGCGTGAGAATCCGAACACCACGGTCTACTTCTCGGCCGGGACCTTCGGCACCAAGGGCGGTTCCCGCCAGGGCTCGTCTGACCACTATTCCTTCGGCGGCGGCATTTCCTACGCCAAGGCCATCAACGACAAGTGGTCCACCCGCCTGTCCGCGGGTTACATCAAGTCCGATCCCTACTCCCGTCCCACCGGCCGCATTCCGGTGATTCAGGATCCGCGCGTCACCGGCACCTGCAGTGGCGTGGCGGGCACCGCGAACTGCATCGGCGGTTCTCCCTACCCTGTGGACGGTTCGGGCACCGGCAACTTCCAGAATGACGGCACCAAGCAGCCCAAGTTCGATGCCCGCCTCGATCAGGACATGTCGAACGGCGGCCGCCTGACCTACTCCGGGGGCTACTCCGGTACCACCGGCATCATCCACACCGGCATTGGTCCCTTCAACATCCAGAGCGGTTCCTACCTCGGCTACGGCCGCATCGGCTACAGCAAGGGCGCCCTCAAGGTCGCGGCCTTCGGAAACCTGCTCGACGTCGAGGCTCCGAACCTCCTCCTCATCGACCCCAACACCTTCAAGCCGGTCAACCTGAACTTCAAGACCCAGACCTACGACTTCGAAATCGGCCATTCCAAGATCGTGGCCGAGAAGCATGTCCTCTCCTACGGCGGCAACGTGCGCCGGAACCAGTTCGACATCACCCTGGCCACGGCGGCCGAGGATCGCAACGAGTTCGGCGGCTACTTCCAGGACGAGTTCTTCGTCGACAAGTTCCGCCTCACCGTGGGCGGTCGGGTCGACAAGTTCGGCAACATCGACAAGGCGGTCTTCTCGCCCCGCGTCACCGCCATGTTCAAGCCCAGCGCCGACCAGTCCTTTCGCCTGTCCTACAACAAGGCCTTTAGGTCGCCCTCCGCGATCAACAACTACCTGAGCCAGGACATCTTCACCCCGACCACGGTTGATCTTCGCGCGTTGGCGGCCCTTGCTCCGCTGGCTCCCGCCGCGGTGCGTCCGGCCTTTTCGGCGCCCTTCAACTTCATCGTGAAGAACGTGGGCAATCCGAACCTCAAGCAGGAATCGGTGACCGCCTATGAGGTCGCCTACACCGGGACGTTCAAGGACAAGACCACCATCGGGATCGCCCTCTATCGGAACGAGACCGACGACAACATCAACTTCGCCTCCATCCAGCCTTCGGCCTCGTTCCCGGCCGGAATCCCGCCGTTTGATATCTACACCCCAGCGAACGCCCCGGCTTTGCTGGGTATCACCACGACGGGAGTGCCCGTGCCCGGCACCCTCATCGGGTTCCTGAATCAGATCGCTCCCCTCATCGGCCAGACCATTCGTCTGCCCCGGACGGTTTCCACCTATCTGAACCTGGGTCCGCTGCAGCAGGATGGGCTTGAACTGTCGATCGATCACCGCTTCGACAACCACTGGTCGATGTCCGCGAACTACTCCTACCAGGCGAAGCCCAAGGTCCTCGACGCCAAGTCCGGCCAGATCAAGTACCTGAGCGAAGAATTGGCCCTGCCCGCGAAGAACCGCTTCAACGCCAGCATCAACTGGAACACCCAGCGTCTCGTCGGCACGATCCAGGCGAACTACCAGGACAAGGCGCTCTGGACCGACGTCTTAACCTCTACCTACCACGGCTACACCGAATCGTTCACCATGGTGAACGGCAACATCGGCGTGAAGTGGAACAAGGGCAAGGTCGTCACCACCCTCAAGGGCGTGAATCTTCTGGACAAGAAGATCCAGCAGCACGTGTTTGGCGACATTCTTCGCCGCGCCGTCACGTTCGAAACGCGCATCACGTTCTAGCTGCTGCTCAGCCGTTCGTCCAAGCGCCCCTGGCCGTCGCCAGGGGCGTTTGTTTAGAAGAGGGTATAGATGAACGGGGCTACGGCGGTGCCCTGGGTGAGGACAATCAGGAGGCCCAAAAGTACCAGCATGACCACGATCGGGCCGAGCCACCACTTCTTCCGGACTTTCATGAAGGCCCAGAGTTCGGAGACCAGCCCCAGCTTTTCCCGAGAGTCTTCAAAAGCCATCGTAGGCGGAGCTTACCGGAGGAGGCGGTGATCCCGGTTTTCGGTAAGATCGGCGCAGCACGGACCTCCCCCTTCGGGTTGGAGAGGGACGCGCCTCAAAACCAGGGCCTATGGAAGACAGCGAACGCACGGACCGACAAGCACGGATGGGTTCGGACTATCTCCGAACCCAGGTACGCGCATGGATGGAAGGGGCGGGGGAGTCGGGCCGCAAGAAGGAACTCTTCGAACTGGAGATGTGGCTGCGCGCCCTCGACCGTTTCTTCAAGCCCGCACACCACGCCCTTTCCGACGAGCAGGTGAACGAGCTGCCCTACCGCGACTGGTCGGCGGAACTGACGGTCGTGGATCTGTGCCTGCTGCGCGTCGGTCAGTTGTGCTCGCAGCTGCTGCCGCGGGACCGGGTCGACGAGGCGCAGTTCAAGCGTTACGTGGATGGCTTCATCCGCGAGACCGAGAGTGCCGATCCCTACTTCGAACGCCTCCTCCGCGACGCCCGGCCCGAGGCCGGCCTCCTGGTGCTGCGGGGGACCCTCGAAGATGTGCGTCTCCTGGTGGCCGAGTCTCTCCGCGCCCAGAAAACGCCCTTGCAGATCTTCGAATCGGTCGGACGGATCTTCTCCCGCGAACTCCGGCGCAATCCGCCGCTCGCCGCTCTCCTCGACAAGAAGTTCAAGCCGATGTTCGACAAGGTGGCGAGTTCGGAGATTGCCTCGCTCATCCGCGCCGTCGAGGACCCGAACGAGCGGAATCCCGTGGCCCGGGTGTTCCTCGAGCTCTTCCGGATGCTCAAGTACCTCGAGTTCGCCGATCCCGATGGCCTGCCCGACGACAAGGTGAAGACCGCCGCCTGCGTGTTCTCGCTGGTGATCGCGGAAGCGCGCCAGCTCGTCCTCTACATCGAGAAGCGCGCCCTGGTGGCCCTGCCTCACGGCAGCCCGGTCCGGGATGCCTGTGACTCGATCGCGTACTGCATGCCCATCGACATCAACAAGGTCGTGCGGGTCGAGCTTGCCGACCTCTCGTCCGCCCAGTCGTCGGAGAACGTGCGCGCCCGCATCGAAAATGCCCACGGGATTCTCAAGGACTGCTTCCAGCAGTCCGTGGTGCAACTCGCGGGGGCGCTCGACTCCGGCCTTACCGGAGTGGGCGTGTTCACCGACTTCGTGACCAAGAAGGAGCGCTCGCTGGCCCTCAAGAAGGCGCTCGAGAACCTGCTTCGCTCGGTGCGCGACTTCTATGCCCGCGGCGACGAGGTCACCGCGGTCGCCCTGCGCGAAGGCACGGCCAAGTTCTACGACCGCCAGCTTCGACATCTCATGTACCGCGACTGGTCCGCCTTCGAGCAGTTCTTCGTCGAGATCCTCAAGTGCAACTCGCTCTCGGCTCTCAAGCCGATCACCCATCGTTACGAGACCTTCCTTCAGACGCTTCTCCGCGAAGTCGAGAAGCGCGCGGTTCTACAATCCCAGGCGGCATGAAGCCCCCGGGAAGGGAGTGGCGAGCGCGCCTTCTCCTCGCCCTGGTCTCGACCGTGCTCTCCCTCGGGGTGGCCGAACTCGTGGCCCGCATCGCCTTGAGACCGCGACCAGCGCGCACCGGAGAGGGCACGCCGATCTCGGAGATGTCGTCAACTCTCGGCTGGAAGACCCGCCCGGGGGGATCGCAGCGGATCCGCCGCGAGGACTTCGAGGTCACGGTCAGCCTCAATGCCTTCGGCCTTCGGGGCCCGGATCTGCCCTACGAAGCAGCCCCCGGCAGGCGTCGACTCGCGATCATGGGCGACTCGTTCGCTCATGGCTACTACGCCGAGGAACCGGACACCGTGCGGGGCCTGCTGGGCGAGGCCTTGGGCGGTTGCGGGGTGGATGTCCTCAATGCCGGCGGACCGGGCTACTCGAGCGACCAGGCGTGGATCTACTTCGACACGGAGATCCGCAAGTACAACCCGAGCGAAGTAGTGCTGCTCTTCTACTACAACGATCTGCAGTTCAACCTCGAGACGACGGGGACGGCGAACCGGGAGAAGCCGGTCTTCGTCGAGAAAGACGGCCGGCTGGAGGTGATCCCTCCGCCTCCCGCCGTTCCACGGCGGAGCGAGCGGGGAGAGCGCTCGGCGGGAGCGGCAAACCCTCGCCGCGCCACTCCGACGTTCTACCACTCCGCCCTCTGGGCCTTTGCGGGCGCCCGTCTCGAGCGCAGCCGTCCGGACTGGTCGCGGAGCCTGGCGGCGTATGGCCTGGCGCCGGAGTTGTCCCTTCAGCCTCCCGCCGAGTATCTGCCGTTTGGCCCCCTCGACGCGCGCGAACGCCAACGGGTCGAAGAGATGTGGAAGCGAACCGCGGCCATCCTCCGGGGATTCCGCGACGACGTGCGCGCGGCGGGCGCGGGTTTCTCGGTGTTCTACGTGCCCGCTCGGTTTGAAGTCAACGACGAGGCCTGGACCTTCGTGCAACGTCGCTATGAGAAGGAACGTCCCTGGGATCGACAGGTCGTGAGGACTAGGTTTGAGGCTCTCCTCTCATCGCTCGACATCCCGCTGGCCGAGGCGACGAGCGCCTTCAAGGCCGCCGAGACGACTTCCGCCCGCGCGTACCTCGCGTCCGACGGGCACTGGAACGCCCGGGGGAACGAGATCGCGGCCGAAGCTCTGCTGCCCATCATGCGCCGCGCCTTCTTCTGTGGATCGTAGCCGGGTCGCCGGGTGGGTCCTGGCCGCTGCGGCGGTCGCGGTGGCGGTGGGCGCCGCCGCGGGACTGTCCGCGCGAGCGGTCGAGTTGAACCTTGGCCCGGGCGACTCGCCCTTCGTTCGCGGCTTCGAGAAGAACCCGGATGTCGAGAACAAGGTTGGCTGGCACTGGACGACCTATGACGCGGCGGTCGATCTGCCTTTCATCGTGCAGGGCGCCGATGTCGAGGCGACGCTGCGGTACGCGCGCATGTTCGGTGAAGAGGCGGTGATAAACGTGACCATAGCCTCCGTCCCGACCGAGACCTTCCGGGCGCGAGGGGGCGAGATCCGCTCCACCGCGCTCGTCGCTCCTGCGGTGCGCGGGCCGCTCGTGGTGGCGATCAAGGTCGACTCCCATGAACGCCGAAACATGGGGCTCCGGATGGACCGCCTGCGCGTGAATGTTCGATCCGGCCCGCCCCTCAGACTCCGCCTGGCCGCGGCGGCGCGCCCGACGCTCGTGGTGGTCCTCCTCTTCGGAGGGCTCCTGATTCTGGGCGCTTCGCCTCTTTCGGCGGGTGGGTCGGCGGTAGCCGCCGCCCTGGCCTTTGCCGTCCTCGCCTGGCAGGACCTTTTCGCGGCCTGGCGCCTGACCCAGTCGGCACCCGAGATGATTCTGGTCTCCGTGGCCGTGCTTCGACTCGCCCGGACTCTGCTCGAAAAATGGGGCGGCATCTCTGCATCGCTTGCGACCGGGCTTGCTTCCGCGGCCCTGCTCACCATGCTGTTTCGGCTCACCCTGGTGTCTCATCCCGACTTCTACTACCCGGATCTCCTGACCCATACGCGGGTGGTCGAGGCCATACGCGCGCAGGGTCCCGCGTTCTTCTTAAACCCCGCCGACTCCCTGAGCGAGCAGGGAGCCTGGACCAAACCGGTTCTGGGAGGCGTTTCGGCGCTGCCGTACGCCGTCATGTTTCACACGCCATTCGCGATACTCGCGAGGGTCTTCGATCTCTCGACCGACCGGATCGAAACGACGCTCAAGGCGGTTTCATCCCTGATCTCGGCGCTGCCGATCCTGCTTCTGGGAGTCGTGGCCGCGCGGCTCGGGCTCCCTCCGCTCGCTGCGTTGGCGTTGATCGTGGTACCGACGTACACCTCGCGCCTGAGTTTCGCGCTGCTCCCGGCCCTCACCGGTCACGTCTTCGATTTGATCGTCGTGGTGACGCTGGCCTCACTGCTCGCCGACGATTCCCCGAACACTTACCGAGGATTCGTTGGCGTCTTCCTCGCCCTTCTCGCGGGGCACCTCGCCTACACCTCGAGCGTGGTGAACGAGGGCCTGCTGATGGCGGTCCTCGTGGTCCTGGCCATGGCCTCCGGCCGGCCGGGTATGGGGACGGCGGCACGGTTGGCGCTCGTCGAAGCAGGCGCGGCCCTGCTGGCGCTGGCACTGTACTACCGCCATTTCATGGGTGACGTCCCTGGCATGCTCAAGCGCATGACGGGGATGGCGGGGTCGACCGATGGCGCGGGCGGAACCGCCTCGGTCTATCCCATCGAGAGTTTCTGGGGCCTGCTCATCGAGCGCACGAACACCTTCTTCGGCTGGCCGTGGATTGCCCTTGCCATCGCCGGGCTGGTCCTTGGGGGGGCGACGGTGCGGGGGGCGCTCCTCACTCGGGCGTGGGGACTCGCGTTCCTGGTTCTGATTCTCCTTCGCGCGAAGGTGCCGGACGTATTCCGGTATGGCCACGAGACCCTGTTCGTGACCCCCCTCGTTGCCCTCCTGGCGGGCTCCGCCCTCGTGCTGGCATGGCGACAGGGAGGGGCGCCCCGCTGGGCGTCGGTTGTGGCAGGTCTGGCCCTTTCCCTCTACGCGCTCCGGCGTCAATGGGCCTCCATCGCCGACCAACTTGGCAACGCCCTCTAGCAGCCCGTGGTCAAAGTCCCTCCGCGCCGAAAGCGGATCTTTTCCGCCCGCTCTGCGTTGCCAAACCTTGAAATACTCCCGGTATTCCTGCGGTCTGACGCCTTGATCTGACGAAAAATCTCTCGCTTTCGCTCGCGGTCGACTTTCACCACGAACTGCTAGAGCGCGAGGCCGTTTCGCCATCTGCTAAGCTCACGCCTCCTGTAGAAAATGGCTGAAAAGAACCCGTTCGCGCGCTTTCTGTCCCACTTTCCCGCGGGCAAGGTCCTCTTCCGCGAGGGTGATGCGGGCGAGGACATGTACATCATCCAGTCGGGCCGGGTGGCAATCAAGAAACGCACCGGCGCCAACAAGGATGTGACCCTCGCCGTGCTGGAGAAGGGCGACTTTTTCGGCGAAATGGCCGTCCTCGAGCGCATGCCGCGCTCGGCCACCGCCGAAATGGCCGAGGCCGGCGACCTGATCGTGATCTCCGGCGACACCTTCGGCGACATGATCAAGTCGAACCCGGAAATCGCCTTCCGCATGCTCCGGAAATACTCGATCCGGCTGCGCGAGATGGTGAAGCAGATCGAGACCCTCGGCAAGCAGGTCGCCGACTCGCCGGGCGGCGCTCCCACGAACACCTCGATCTCGCTGCCTTCGGTGCCCATCCCCCAGCCGCCTAACTCGGAAGCGCTCGCGTACTTTGTTTCGAAAGCGTCCGGGAACGTCTTTCCGGTCTACAAAAACGAAGTGCTCCTGGGCCGCTTCGACTCGGTCACGGGCACCGCACCCGACGTCGACCTCACCAACGAAGACCAGGCCCGCAACATTTCAAGACGCCACGCCCGCCTCGTGATCAAGAACGGCGGCTTCTTCATGGCCGAGGAGATCGGCACGATGAACGGAACCTTCGTGGCCGGCGAGAAGCTCGAGAACAACGTGTTGCATCCGATCAAGGATGGCGACGAATTGATGCTGTGCCGGCTCGCCCTCACGTTCAAGGGCCCCCAGAAATAGCTCAGCCGCCCCGTCCCTCTCGGATGGCGTCGTCGAGCGGCTGCGGCGTCCATTCAAGCTCGGCCTCAGCCCGGCTCGTGTCGAGCGAAACGTCGGTTGGACGTGGGGCTCCTTGGTGTGAGGCCTGGGGCGCCCGCCGGATCAGGGAGGCGTCGAGGCCGAGGACCCTGGCCACCCTCTCGCCAAGCTCCACGCGGGAGAGGCGCTCGGCGCCCGCGATATGGAAGACGCCCTGTGCCGCGGGCCGCTCCAGCGCCGCGTTCACCGCGGCCGCCACGGAGTTAGAGCCCACCGGGCTGCGCCATTCGTCCTCGTACAGCGTCACCGTTTCGTGGCGGCCCAGGCGGTCGGCCAGCGCCTCAGTGCCGGTTCGCCGCGGACCGTAGCCCCGTCCGCAGACCAGACTCACGCGGAGAACGACGGCGCCGGGGCAGGCCTCCCTCGCGGCCGCCTCGGCCCGCAGTTTCGACCGGCCGTACTCCATCCTCGGCGCCGCGTTCGTGGTCTCGGTCGAAAAGGACTGCTCACCGCCCAGGACCAGGTCGGTGGAGATGGCGATCAGCCGCGCTCCGACCGACGCGCAGGCCGAAGCCACGACCCGCGTGGCCTGGACGTTGTCGCGATGCGCCCGGTCGGGCTCGCGCTCGCACCTCTCCGCGTCCGCGAGCGCGGCCGCATGGATCACGGCCTCGGGTCGTTCCCCCCGAAACAGCTCGGCCGCCGAGGCAACGTCCGCGAGATCGACGGTCCGGCTGCGGATCCCCTCCGGGGCTGCATGTCCTCGGATCACGCCGGTGACCCCGTGTTCGCGGGCCAGGAGTTCGCAAAGCCGGCCGCCCAGCAGGCCGGAGGCGCCGGTGATCAGAATTCGCACGGGAGCAAGCTAAACGTAAACTCACTTTCGGTCCAGGGACGAGAAATAAAATGGAGCAGGGGTTGTTCATCACGTTCGAAGGCATCGAGGCGAGCGGCAAGAGCACGCAGGCCGAAGCACTCGCGAGAGCACTCGGCCCCCGCGCCCTCCTCACCCGGGAGCCGGGCGGCACTCCTCTGGGCCGGCGCGTGCGGGAGATTCTCCTGGACGCTGAGACCACGCCGACTCCCGAGGTCGAGGCGTTGCTTTTCCTCGCCGACCGCGCCCAGCACCTGCACGACGTAGTCCGCCCTGCGGTTGTGGCGGGGCGAGTGGTGATCTCCGACCGGTATCAGGATTCATCCCTGGCCTACCAGGCGATCGGCCGGGGGGTGGGCGATCTGATTCCGACGGTGTTCGAGAGGATCCGCGGCCTGCAGCCCGACTTGACGATCCTCATCGATCTGGACATCGAGGTAGCGCTCGGCCGGTTGCGGGGGCGAGGGGCCGCGAACCGTCTGGACGCCGAGTCGCCGGCGTTCCACTCCCGGGTTCGTCAGGCCTTTCTCGACCTGGCGCTCGCGGAGCCCGGGCGATTTGAAGTCTTCGCGGGAGCCTCCGACGCGCGCACGCTCGCGGCCGACATCCTCGCCCGAGTCAAGAGCCGGTTCGGGGACAGACTGTGACGACGCCTTTTGAGGACGTGCTCGGACACGAGTACGCGCGAGAGGGTTTGTGGCGTTCCATGACCGAGGGGCGGCTCCATCACGCCATCCTTCTCCATGGCCTCCACGGCGTGGGGAAGAGAACCCTTGCCGAAGCGGTGGGGCGCACCCTGCTGTGCGAATCGCCCGAGCGGGGTCCCTGCGGCCGCTGCAAGCATTGTCACCGCACCGCCGTGCACCTTCACCCGGACATGGTCATCCTTGGGCGCGACGATGTGCAAGGGATTGACGAGGACTTGATCGCGCATGCCGACGACCGCGTGAAGGACCGGAAGGAACGGGTCGGCAAGCAGATCGACGTGGACTACATGCGGAAGGTGGGGAACTGGCTTAGGCAACGACCCTGGGAAGGGACACGGCGGGTGGCGGTGGTGGTGGACGCGGAGCGCATGAACGTTCAGGCGGCGAACGCCTTCCTCAAGAACCTGGAGGAACCGGCCCAGGGCGCCATGGTCTTCCTGACGTCCTCCTCTCCCTCTTTCCTTCGGCCGACCATCCGTTCGCGGTGCGCGGCGATTCGTCTTTCGGGCGTGCCCCAGAATCTGATCGAGGGCTATCTCATCTCGGCGGGGGTCGAGCCGGCCGAGGCCAGGGTGCGGGCACTCGCTTCCGCGGGGAGCATCGCGCACGCCAGGGAGGCGAGGCCGCCCCTTGACCACCTGCGCGATCAGATCCTCCAGAGCCTCGCGGGGGGGAAAGACGCGGGCATGGCGGCTTTCCACGCGGCGACGATCGCGGGCGGAAAGGACGCCGACCGCGATGCGAGCCTGCACCTCTTCGCAACTCTGCTCCGCGACATTGCTGTTCTAAAGACCGGCGGAGCTATCGACTCACTCGTACACAAAGACGTGGGTGACGCGATCGCGCGCGCCGCGGCCGGACCGGTCGATGCGTTCGAGCTCTTCACGAAGATCGTCGAGGCCCGCGAACGCGTCAGCGGCAACGCGAACCGCGTTCTTCTCTGGGACGACCTCCTCCACGACGCAGAAAGCGGCGCGTAGCGTCGGTCGGGGCTTAGCAGCCCGTGGTGAAAGTCTGCCGGCGTTCGAGCGCGAAGCCAGCCCTGGGGCTCGAACGCTGCATCCCGGCTGGCTTCTTCGCTCAGGAGCCTGAATATTCCCGATATTCAGGCCCTTCGACTCATCGCCGGTCGGGCGCCGCGCTCGTCTCGGTGCTGCGGCAGACTCTCACCTCGGGCTGCTACCGCGCGGGGGCCTGGGCTACGAGGGCGAGAACATCCTTGAGGTCCATTACGTCGCCGTACTTGCCGTCGATGTCGATGAGGTTGGCTTCGTGAGGATTCTGGGCGCGGTCGCCGACGCATTGCCTCGGGACGATGACCCGGAGGCCGTGCTGAAGCCCGTCGACCGCGGTGGCGCGGACGCAGCCGCTCGTGGTGCAGCCCGCGACGAGCAGCGTGTCGACGCCCTGTGCGTGGAGGGTCGAGGCGAGAGGCGTGCCGAAAAAGGCCGAGGCGTACTGCTTCTCGATCACGACTTCATTCCTGCGCCGCCGCAACGAAGCGTCGACCTCGACCCAGCGTGAACCCCGCTGCAGGACCGCCAGCGACGGCACCTTGCGGACGAAAACCCCGGCCTCGGTCATGGCCTGGTCATAGGCGGTGGTGGTGAAGAAGACGGGGAAGCCCCGGCGGCGCATGGCGTCGAGGAGCGACCGGGTCGCGCGGAGTTCGCGGGCGAAGTCCCCGGCGAGGGGCGACTTCGGATCGGTGAAGCCCACGATGTAGTCCACGACGACGACGGCGGGACGGGAGCCGAAGCCCACCCGCGAGCCCAGGCCGCGACTGCGGTACAGATCGAGCGTGGACGGTGCGGCGGCGGCGACGGGTGCGGCCTTAGATCGTGCCATTGAGCTTCAGCGCCTCGATTTCCGCGTCGGTCCTGCCGAGGACCGACTTCAGGACTTCCGCGTTGTGCGACCCGACCGCAGGGCCCGGCCATTCCGTCCCGCCCGGTGTGCCCGACAGCCTGGGGGACATCGCCGGGATCTTCAGCGGTCGGCCGCCCACCTCGACCTCCTCGAACATTCCGCGCGCTTTGTAATGGGGATCGTTCAGCATGTCCTTCACGGTGTAGATCGATCCCACGGGAACCCGGGCGGCCTCGAGCTTCTCGACCACCTCCGGGGCGGTGAGGGTCGACGTCCAGTCGGAGATGGCCCCATCGACGGCAGGCTCGTTGCGCACGCGATCCGCGTTGGTCGCGTACTCGGGATTGCTCGCCATGTCAAAGCGGCCGGCCGCGATCATCAGGCGCTTGTAGATCGAATCGCCGTTACCGCCGATGATCACGTACAGGCCGTCCTTGCACCGGTAGGTGTTGGTGGGGACGATACCGGTGAGCTTGCTGCCCTCGCGCTCGCGGATCATCCCGAGGCGATCGAACTCGGGGACGACCGCCTCCATCATGTTGAAGACCGACTCGTAGATCGCGACATCGATCTCCTGTCCCGTTCCGCCGCCTTCCCGGCCCCTGCGTCCGGAGCGGTTGTAGAGGGCCATCACGATGCCGAGGGCCGCGTGCAGTCCGGCGAGCGAGTCCCCGAGCGAGAGGTTGGGGCGGCAGGGCGGGCGATCGGGAAAGCCGTTCACGTAGCGGAAGCCGCCCACCCCCTCGCAAACCGAGGCGTAGCCCGGCTTGTGCGAATAGGGCCCGGTCTGGCCGTAGCCGGAAACCCGGCAATAGATGACGTCCGGGTTCTTCTCCTTGACCCTCTCGGGCCCGAGATCCCACTTTTCCATGGTGCCGGGCTTGAAGTTCTCCACCACCACGTCGGACTTCCAGGCGAGTTCGCGGGCGATGACCCGGCCCTCCTCCGCGCGCAGGTCCACCGTGATGCATTTCTTGTTGCGACCGAGGGATCGCCACCAGGTCGACGTACCGTCGCGGTCGACACCGCGCCAGGTTCTTACGGGGTCGCCGGCCCCAGGCGCCTCGATCTTGATCACCTCGGCGCCGTAGTAGGCGAGGATGGTCCCCGCGAAGGGGCCCGCCATCAATTGGCCCATCTCGAGTACCCGGACTCCTTCAAGCGGTTTGGCCACGGCGGTTGTTCTCCTTGAGGTGTGGCCTGAGCCTACCCAAGATCAGGCGGCGTGGGTGGCCGCCCATTTGGCGAGGTCGAGCCGGTGGATCTTCGCGTTGTGCCGCCGATCCACCGGAAACCGCGGGTGGAATCGAACGTCGTCGATGCCGCTGATTCTTCGGGCGTCAGACCGGAGCGCCTCATTGGCGCTGCCTTCGATGAGCAGCAGGGGCCGGGCCCGGCCCTTGGGCCCGATGCCGACCAGCGCCACGCGCGGGAAACGCGCATCCCCCGAGAATCGGCACTCGATTCGGTCGGTGAAGATCGGACCATCGGTCGTGAAGACCGCCTCGGCCTTCCGCCCGCAGAACCACGCTCGCCCTTCCTCATCGAGGTAGGCGAGATCTCCCATCCGATGCCAGGTGTTCTCGCCCGCTCCGATCTTCGAGGCGGCGGTGGCCTCGCCGCGATTGTGATACGCCCGAGTCACCACACCGCCGCGTACGCAGATCTCGCCGACCTCGCCCGGACCGAGGGCCGGCTCGCTTCCGAAGTCGGCCATGGCCTCGTCGCGGATGGCCATGATTCTGAGGTCGATCGTTGACGCCGGCCGGCCGACGCAGGTTCCCGCACCCGCTACGACCAGGGCGCCCAAGGCCTCCACCTCACGACCGGAGATGGTCGCGACGGGGAGCGACTCCGTGGCGCCGTAGGGGGTGTGGACGTCGCCGTCCTCGGGAAGAACCGCCCGCATCGCGCGCACCAGCTTGAGCGGCACCGGAGCGCCTGCCATCAGCACCCGCTTGAGCCCCGTGAGCTTGACGCCATGGGCCGTACACCATGGCGCCACCCGCGACCAGATCGCGGGCGATCCGAACGCGGAGGTGGCTTTATGGAGGGTGATGGCTTCGACGATCTTCTCCGGGCGGCACTCGGCGGGCCTTGCCGGATTGATGTCGGGAATCACGCTCGTCATCCCGAACGCGGCGTCGAAGAGCGAGAAGAGAGGGAAGGCGGCAAGGTCAACTTCGCCGGGCTTGAAGTCGTACAGGGCCTTTAGGGCGTCGCGTTGGGCGAAGAAGTTCCCCACGGAGTATTGAGCGCCCTTGGCCGGCCCGGTGCTGCCGGAGGTGAAGAGGACGGCCGCGAGGTCCTCGGCCGCGAGATTGGCGCGAATCGAGCCGGTATCGCGAGAGGCGTCTCGCTCGGGGGTCAAGCCCTCGCCGAGCGCGCCCAGGAGCGACGGTCCGATCACGAACTTCCTCTTGATGGTGGCAAAGGCGTGAGGAAAGAGGATCCTCGCAACGTGCGCCTTGGGGATGCCGACGAGGTTTCGTGCCCTCGTGGTCTCGACGCACTTCAAGAAGGCGCGGAAGCCCATCCCGGGATCGATCATCACCGGCACCGCGCCCAGCCGAAGCAGGCCGTAGAACAAGGTGATGAGAGGGATTCCGGGAGGAACCATGACCAGGGTCAAGTCCCCGCGGGAGACGCCGCGGCGATTGAGCGCTCGGGCGCAGGCGTCCACGTCGGCGTCGAGCTGCGCGTAGGTGATGCGCGTCCAGCCTCCCCGGTGATCGGACGCAACGATGGCGTCGCGGCCCGGCGCCTTAAGCGCCGAGTCCTGGAGCAGATCGGCGACGTTCAAGAGGCGAAGTCGCGAATGCGCGCGATCACCCCGTCGGGCTCGTCTTCGATGAGGTAGTGCGAAGCGTCGTCGAACTTGTGCACGTAGGCGTGGGGGAAGCGGGCCTGCCATTCCGCAAGGAACTGCGGCGTGAAACACCAGTCGCGCTCGCCCCACAGGATCTGGATCGGCTTTTGAAGGGTCTTCAGGCCCTCGTCGATCTTCGCGAGCGTTTCGCGCGATCGATGCGTGGGTTCCATGGGGATGTCGCGCACGAAGTTCCAGATGCCGATGCGGCGTCGCCACGACGCGTAAGGTGCCAGGTAGCCTGCGCGAACATCACGGTGAAGCGGCACCGACGTCGTCTGGGTGGTCGCCGCGCGGGCGAAGCCGTTCAGGCCCCGGGTGATGAACTCGCCGAGGAATCCCATGCGGCAGATCGCGATACGTTTCGGCAGTCGCGGGATGAAGAAAGCCGCGGTGTTCATCACCGTGATGCGCGCGATTCGCTCGGGCCGGGCGAGGGCAAGGCCCATGCCGATGGCGCCGCCCCAGTCGTGGACCACGAGGGTGATCTTAAGGAGGTCGAGCCCGTCGACGAAGGCGACGGCGTTTTTCACATGGTCGGCAAGGGTGTACGAGAAGTTCGTAGGCCGGTCGGAGAGGCCCATGCCCATGTGATCGAACGCGAGCACGCGGTGGAAGGGGCGCGCCTCGGCGATCAACCGCCGGTAATGGAACGCCCAGGTCGGGTTGCCATGAAGGCAGAGGATGGGGTTTGCCGCCCTCGGCCCCTCATCCACGTAGTGGAGGCGGCCCGATGGGACCTCGAGAGTCTGGCTCTTGAAGGGGAAGAGTTCGCGCCATGCTGGTGCCGCCACTTGAAGGATCCTCTCGAGGCGATCTGGCAGGGTGCTGAAAAAGGTCAAGACCCTGGGTATCCCGGCGAAAGCCTAGGATCCACTGACCGCTATTTGCTGGGGTTCTTCGACAACGTAAGGAAGGAAAGTTGGGCGCTCGGCGTTTTTCAGCACCCTGCTAGGCGTCGAGGTGAGGTGCGTCTGTCCTCGACATCAGGAACCTACCAGGTCACGCTCATCATGGTGACGTTGAGTCCCGACCCGATGCCCATGAGGGCCACGTGGTCGCCCTCTTTCACCCGGCCCGACTCGGTGGCGAGAGCCAGAGTGAGAGGCACCGCGGCCGGCCCGACGTTGCCGTGAGTGGGGTAGGAGAGGACGCACTTGGCGAAGTTGATGCCGAGCGCTTCAACGAGGGCCTGCATGTGCGAGGCGCCCACCTGATGGCAGATGTAGTGGCCGATGCCCTGCTCGGACCAGCGATTCAACTGGTGCGACGCGAGGCCCCAGGTCTTCTGGGCGAGAACGACGCCCGCCTTCAGGAGTCTGGTGGAGTCCGTGACCATGCGCTCGGCGGTGCCCATGCACAGCCGGGAGTTCGCGGTGTCGGCGAGCGATACGCAGCCGTTCACCCGATGAGTGGTCTGAGAGAGGGAGCCCTTGGTGAGGACCATCGCGACCGCGGCGGAGCCGAGAGTGAGGGTCGCGAAGGCTTCCCAGAAATCGCGGAGAGTGGTGCTTGGGTCCTGCAGGCGCGTGATCGTGGCTTCGACCACGTCGCCCGCACTTTCGCCGTCGACGAGGAGGGCATAGTCGGCGGCACCCGATTCGATCATCCGGCCCGCGACTTCGATGCCGTTCAGAAAACCGAGGCACGCGTTCGCGAGGTCGAAGTTCCGGCATTCCTGGGTGAGGCCGAGATCGCCGTGAACGAGGCTCGCCATGGACGGCTCGAGGTAGTCCTTCGACACCGACGTGCTGATGAGGATGCCCACCTGGCCAGGAGTGATGCCGGCGCGCTGGATGGCCCGCTTCGCGACCTCGGTTGCGGCCTCATGCATGGGATGGCCGCTCGCCCAGAACCGTCGCTCGATGATGCCGGTGAGCTGAAGCATCGCGTCGACCGGGATCTTGAAGCGGCGGAGCACGGGGTCGAGGCGGCGCACCAATTGCTCGGTGGAAACCGCCACGGGCGGAAGCTCGTAGGCGATCGATTCGATCGCGAGGTCATTGAACTTCACAGGTGCCCTTAATCTACTGGCCCGGAGCGCGTTGCGTCAAATATCAGCGCTCCTCGCCGCCGGGGTCCGGAGGAGAGTTTTCCCGGTTCAAACGACCGGCCTGCTCGATCGCCCGCCGCAGAAGAAACTCGACCTGGCCGTTGATGCTCCGCAGATCGTCGTCAGCCCAGCGCTTGAGAGCGAGGAACGTGCGCTCGTCGAGGCGGAGCAGGAAGGATTTTCTTTGAGCCATTGGATGCGCCCGCAGGGGCCGCCACGCGGCCCGTGCGAAGTGCCGCCCTTTTAGTAGATCGAACCCGCGTTGACCACCGGATGGACCTCGCGATCGGCGCACAGGACCACGAGCAGGTTGCTGACCATCGCGGCCTTGCGCTCCTCGTCGAGCTTCACCTTGTCGGAGCGCTGCAAAAGATCGAGCGCCATTTCGACCATGCCCACCGCGCCCTCGACGATGCGCTGCCGGGCGGCGATGATGGCCCCCGCCTGCTGACGCCGCAACATCGCGGAGGCGATCTCGGGAGCGTAGGCGAGGTGGGTGAGGCGCGCTTCGATGACGCGCACCCCGGCCTTTTCGAGGCGCTCCTGCACCTCCGTCTTCAGCCGGGCCGCGACCTCGGACGTGCTGCCGCGCAGGGAGAATTCGCCGTCGATGTGGGCGTCGTAGGGGTAGTGGCTGGCGAGGTTTCGAATCGCCGCCTCGGTCTGGACCGTGACGTAGTGCTCGTAGTTATCCACTTCGAAGCAGGCCTCCGCGGTGTCCACGACCTTCCACACCACGACCGCGCCGATTTCGATCGGGTTGCCGTCATGGTCGTTGACCTTGAGCTTGTTGCTCTCGAAGTTCCGGATACGGAGCATCACGGACCGCTTCGTGTAGAAGGGGTTGGCCCAGCGCAGGCCGTCTTCCTTCACCGTGCCGACGTAGTCGCCGAAGAGCTGAAGGACCCGCGCCTCATTCGGGTTGACCACGAACAGGCCGCTCAGGAGAAGGAACGCCAGGACGGCGCCGAAGGTGAAAAGCAGAGCGGTGGGGACGTTTTGGGCCTGGAAGGAGACGATCGCCCAGCGCATGAACGCGGCGCCCGCAATGAGCAGGATCGGGAGCATGAAGAGACCCGGCAGGGTCGAGATGGACTTTTCCGTATTGACAGCTTCTTTCATAGTGATCTCCAAGTGATATCACTAAGCTATCTTGCTCAGGGTTCGATTGTCAAGCCCTTTTGAGGCCTGCGAAGATTCCCTCGGATGTCCAGTGCCGGAACCAGCGCGAGAAGTCCTCGGGCGAGGCCCGGCGAGCCCCCCGGCGCCCCAGCGAACGTTCCACCACCTCACCCAGGGTCCGGCCGGCCGCGATGTCCCTCAGGATATCGAAGGCGGCCTGAGACACCGGGAGTCGATAAACCGCGTATTGTCTTCGGAATACGATGATGAAGAATCGCCCTTCCCGGGGCTTCGGATGGTTGTGGTTCTCGTCCCGGATGCTGTCGAGGTAGGCGCCCGCGTTCCACTCAAGCTTCACCAGGCGGAGGGACGGCACCGTGATGAGGCGAGATTTCGCCAGCCGGGCCTCGGGTATCGCGGCAATAGCCCGGGCGTCGAGGGGTGGTAACTCGCGCTCGTCGAACGCTTCGGTCAAAGCGAGTTCGAGCCGGGCCAGATTGACCAGAAAGGAACGGGGCGAGAACCGCCGCTGCTTCGAAAGGAACGCGGGAACGTGGTCGCCGAGGCGGTTGAGGGTGTATCCCTTCGAAGGATGAGCGGTGGTGTATGCGACCGCGAACTCCAGAAACCGACCGCCCAGGAAGTGCTCGAGGCCAGGGTAGTCCGCGGCCAGAGCGTCGTACATCCTCAGGGGAAACATCTCCTGATACACGGCGACTCTCTCGGCGGGCGAGAGGGTTGGAGAGGGGAGCAGCACACTCTGAAGTTTTCGCGCGGGGAGAAGACGTCTCGCCGCGGCGGAGCGAAGAGCGGCCGCCGTGCTGCCCGGATGCACGACCACGGCCTGCATCCATTTCTGGAGCTTGCCGAGCTTCATGCCGCCACGGCGCGCCGGAACTTGTCGGCTTTTCTCGCCTCTTTGAGGACCACCTCGAAGGCGGGCACGTCCTCGTCCCACTCGTACAGCGTCGCCACCCTCCCGGTGCGCCCGACCGCGTGGGCGTAGAGCTTCCACACCGCGTCGATAGCGTGGTCGGAGTGGGTGTCGATGATGTGCGTGCCTTTGTTGGTGTGGCCGGCGAGGTGGTACTGAACCACGCGATCGGCCGGAATCGCGTCGAGGTATTCAATCGGATCGAAGCGGTGATTGAAGGAGCTGACGTAGACGTTGTTCACGTCGAGGAGCAGTCCGCAGTTGGCTTCTTCGGCGAGGCGCGCAAGAAACTCCCATTCCGGCATGGTCGAGTGGGCGAACTCGACGTAAGAGGAGGGATTCTCGAGGACCAGGGGGCGTTCGAGGATCTCCGACACCCGCTTCGTGCGCTTGATGGTGTGGGCGAGCGCCTCCTCGGTGTAAGGCATGGGAAGGAGATCGTGGGTGTTCCGTCCGAGCACCCCGGTCCAGCAGAGGTGATCCGAGACCCAGTGCGCCTTGGTGCGGTCGGCCAGGGCCTTGAGCTTCCTCAGGTGCTCTCGATTCAGGGGATCGGTGCTGCCGATCGACATCGAGACGCCGTGGAGCGCCACCGGATAGCGCTCCGCCACCTGGTCGAGCACGTAGGCCGGCCGGCCGCCGGTGTCCATATAGTTCTCGGCGAGAACCTCGAACCAGTCGATTCTTGGCCACTTGGACAGGATGTGCGCGTAGTGCGCCGTGCGCAGGCCAATGCCGATCCCGAGGTCCTTGAAACCGAAGCGATTGCCTTTCGGCTTGGGAGTCATTGAGAAATCCGAGTGTAGAAGGAAAAGGCCGCGGGGAAGAAGCCCCGCGGCCGGTGAAATCGACGACCGGTTCGAGCTTAAGACTTGGGCTTGTCCCCGTGCTTGACGGGAACCGAGCACCCGCCCTTGCCCTTGCAGGAGTTCTTGCCCGCGCAGCCCTTGTCGCCGGTCTTGCAGCCGCCCTGACCCTTGCACTCGTTCTTGCCCTTGCAGTCGTGCTTCGCCGCGGTGGCGCAGCCGCCTTTGCCCTTGCAGGAGTTCTTGCCGGCACAGCCGCCGTCGCCGGTCTTGCAGGCACCCTGGCCCTTGCACTCGTTCATGCCCTTGCAGGCGTGCTTGGCCTTGTCGCCCGCGGCCGCGGCCTTGCCCTTCTCGCCGCCACAGCCGTCCTTGCCTCCGCAGCCGGACTTGGGCTTCTCCTGGGCCTTCTTGGGGTCATCCGCGAAGACTTTCGTTCCGGCCACAACACCCGCGGCGATGCCCGCGATCGCTTTTGTAAAATCCCGACGCTTCATAATTTCCTAGACTCCTTGGCTCGCAACCGCTTCGAAGCGACTCCCCTGCGTCGCCGGATGCAAGCCTTGATAGGGGACCATGGGTTGATTTCGGTCCGCAGCCGACCCTCGGCTGTCAGACCCATTCTGTTCGACGAGTTTACGGTCGAACCTGTCGCTTTGGATGGCGACCGCGGTTCGACGGTTTCACTTAGGACCGACGGGAGCGTGAAAAGGGCGGTCGGGGAGCCCCCAAACCCAAGAAAAAGGCGGAATAAGCAGCCCATTCGTGGGTGTGCGACATGGGTGTGGGTTATTTCGCGATTTCGGCCAGAGCCGTGCGAGTCCGATAGTAGTATCGCTATCGGAGGAGAGCTAATGCCAGAATCTATTGCCGTCCTTGAAGCCAAACGTGGCGATGTCTTGAGGCAGATCACACAACTCGGTGACATGAGGAAGGGATCGATCACCGAGACTTTTCGCTGTT
>Ga0163147_10001810_pt1 | contig 31699 bp, 22 predicted proteins | sample OliLakLV19MP6G1_FD_148597 | JGI IMG/M metagenome (GOLD analysis project Ga0163147, IMG submission 148597) | Freshwater microbial mat bacterial communities from Lake Vanda, McMurdo Dry Valleys, Antarctica- Oligotrophic Lake LV.19.MP6.G1 | ecosystem: Environmental > Aquatic > Freshwater > Lake >...
TGCAATAGTATGAATTTGCTATAGGGGATTAGTAGCTTTCTGATTTTTTTAGCTCTAATTAAGCGGAAAGGTAACAGTTTTTAATAAAAATTCCTATCCTTCACCGCAGGTGTTGGTTCAACAAAGGTATTGCTGCAAGCAGGGCAGGACGTTGTTATCTTCGGCTGCGGTTCGCTTATCGGCAATGGTTCGGGCTGGACAAGCATCTTTGGGCTTTTGTTTGTTATCTTTTACTTTTATATCTTTATTCATCAGCGGTTGGGGGCAGACACAGCAATGAATTCCCTGCCTGTAGCAATACCCGACCGTTACCTGCAGGCGTAGCGGACGACACAGCAAACTCTGACAGACGGAAATGATTTATCAAAAACACATACCAAAATTTCCTCTTGACAATTATATTGACAGTATAGTTTTTATTGAAGGAAATAACAAAGGGACAGGACTTCCTAAAACTGCAATGAGTTTAGTTTTCAATCTTGAAGACAGTTTCAAATTGTTTACAGACAAACAATTTAGCCAGTATATTGACTATAAGAAACATTGGGTTGCAGGTCTGCAAACTAAACCGACAAATGTTGAAAGCTATGGTTTAAGCAAAATGTTAGTTGTGCAGTTTAAGACATTGGGAGCATTTTTATTTCTTAACGACCCTTTGCATTACTATACCAACTACTATATACCACTTGACAGTATTTTTAAAAAAGAAGCAGACGAAACATGGGAACAATTACAAGAAGCAAAATCGTTGAACGAAAAATTCTTAATCATTGAAAATTTTCTCTATCGCAAATTACTGACAAATAAACTTCCTAACAAAAAACTCATATCAACTATTGAAATATTGTTAGACAACAAAGTCAACCTTTCAATAAATGAAATCTGCAAGCAATTAAATATTTCACGAAAACATCTAAACGATTTATCAAAAGAGTATGTAGGCGTTTCACCAAAAATGCTATCGTCATTAAACAGACTGCAAACCACTTTAAAAACTATAAGTTCTTCAAGGACAGAGAAACTAACAGATGTTGCGTATAAGTTGGAATACTTTGACCAAGCACATTTTATAAATGACTTCAAAAGGTTTACCTATCTAAAACCGACCGAATATGCCAGACTTGTTGAAGCTAAGCAATCTTTAAAAATTGTCCCCCATTTTATACCCTTTGAGTAGTGGTTACATTTTTACAATTTTCAATTAGACCGTTCGGCTAATTTTGCAGTTCATGAATAAGTAGAAAATATGAAACGTAACATTCTTTCAGTAGTTGTAGGATTAGCAGTAGCAATCATTACATTTCTTATCGCAGAAACAATTAATACCTCATTGCACCCTGCACCTACAAATTTAGATTACAAAGACAGTATTGCAGTAAAAGCGTTTTACGAAAATCAACCTCTTTCGCTTTGGCTAATGGTGTTAGCGGGTTGGGTTTTTGGTTCATTGTTTTGTGGGCTTTTAATCAAATGGATTAGTAAAAACGAAAACATAAAACTACCAATTATTGCAGGAAGTATTTTGACACTTTCAGCCGTTGCAAATTTCTTTTCATTACCACACCCAACTTGGTTTATTGTTGTTGGTTTAATGGTATTTATTCCTTGCACCATTTTGGGACATAAACTTTATAAAATCAAGACAAATGGACAGTGATAAAATTTTTGCTAAACTAAAAATAATTTTAGAACATTATGAACCAAGTCTTACTGTGCTTCATAACAAAAGCGACAACTATTATTTAAACACACCAACAAACGATAAAAGTAAAAGGGCTGAATTTTTTTGTGCAGTTCAAATTAAAAAATCATATGTGGCATTTCATTTAATGCCTATCTATTACTATCCCGAACTGTTAGATAACATTAGTCAAGAACTCAAAAACAAAATGCAAGGCAAATCTTGCTTTAACTTCAAAGACACTGACGACAATCTTTTTGCAGAACTAAGCTCATTGACAAAAAGTTCCTTTGACAAATACAAATCATTAAAAAAGGTTTGACTACTTTCATAACTGCAAACTCTGACAACAAAAACGCCAGCAGGTAACAAAGGTATTGCTGCAAGCAGGGCAGGACGTTGTTATCTTCGGCTGCGGTTCGCTTATCGGCAATGGTTCGGGCTGGACAAGCATCTTTGGGCTTTTGTTTGTTATCTTTTACTTTTATATCTTTATTCATCAGCGGTTGGGGGCATACACAGCAATGAATTCCCTGCCTGCAGCAATACCCGACCGTTGGGCGTAATGCCAAAAAACTTCACGTTATGAAACAAATTTTATTTTTAGTCGTAATCACTTTGACACTTACTGTAAGTTCCAAAGCACAAGACACAACAGTTCTTAAAAGGACACCTTACACTTTGAAAATTGAAGTGGACAAGAAAAAATTTTTATGAAGACGAAATTGGGGCGACACCTTATGTTTTCCCAAATAATGGAATGCGAATTTATCCAGGTGAGACAGTTTATGTAAAAGTTGTTGAAGAAAATGGAATAATAAAAAGTATGAAAGCCGTAAAGGAAATTACAAAACCAAAGACTACCTTGAGAATTAGGTTTTCTCAAAAAAGCGAAAAGAAAATTCACCAAATGATGACGTTAGAAGTTCAAAATCCTTTTCCAAAAAAATTGACCTACGACGCACAAATATTTTTATTGAGGAACAAAAAATGGGTTAAGACAAGTATTTATCCAGTTATGGCAGGACTTTTAGGATTTGAGACTTGGACAGACATAATAATTTTACCTGGAATTGGTAATTGGAAATTTACAGACAAATAGAAGGCACATACGCTAACATTTAGTCATTTAGCAGGCAAGCTACCAAAATTAGAATTACTCAAAATAAACTACCTAAGCCACGAATCAACAGGCGCCGGCGCTTAGGTGGTTTTGTAGCATTTATAGGTTGCCAACCGGGTGATTTCAAAAGTTTTTGTGTAACCAAAAGCTTTGTTGTATCAGTTTACAATGCTGTTTACCCAAAAGCTATACTAACTAAATAATTATACAACGGCGGGGTTGCTTCACAAAAGTATTTATCTCCTAAGCGTTTAGATAGCAACCCTTGCAGGAACACAGGTTGATGAAAAACTTCTAAAGTCAATTAATTATATCTCTTCATTTTTTATACTGAATTCCACCGGTTGCAGTTTTGCAGTAAAATGCCGCAACATCGGAGCCTCCTCCATAATTTTTAATCCTTTTATTAACTTCCTGTTGTTGAATACTTCAATAATTACTTCGGCCACATAATCTATATGGCTTTGGGTGTATACTCTTCTTGTAATTGCCAACCGAACCAGTTCCATTTGTGCAGGTATCAGGTGGCCGTCTTCACCATATTTACCAAACATCAGCGAACCAATTTCAACGCTGCGGATGCCACCCTCTAAATACAAAGCACCAACCAATGCCTCCCCCGGATATTGCTCCACGGGAATATGATCCAAAAAAGCTTTGGCATCTATGTACACCGCATGTCCGCCGGCCGGCTGCATTACAGGCACGCCTGCTGCAATTAATTTATTGGTAAGGTATTCAATACTGCGGATGCGGTATTGCAGGTAATGTTCGTCCATCACTTCTATTAACCCTATTGCAATAGCTTCCAGGTCACGACCTGCAAGGCCACCATAGGTTGGGAATCCTTCTGTAATTACGAGCAGGTTTCTGCATTGTAATGCAAGCGCCTCATCATGCATGGCGAGGAAACCGCCTATGTTTGCAAAAGCATCTTTTTTGGCACTCATAGTGCAGCCATCAGCATAAGAAAAAAGCTCGCTGGCAATTTCAGTTACTGGCTTATTAGCATAACCAGCTTCACGCAGTTTAATAAAATAACTATTCTCTGCAAACCGGCATGCATCTATAAAAAGCGGGATATTATTTTCTGTACAAATCTCTCGTACTGCTTTAATATTTGCCATACTAACCGGCTGCCCGCCACCGGAATTATTGGTAACCGTTATAACACAAAGTGGAATATTTTGGGCTCCTTTTTCTGCAATGAAATTTATAAAAGAAGCTGTATCCATGTTTCCTTTAAAAGGCGCCGGAATAGAAGGATGTTTGCCTTCTTCACAAATAAAATCAACACCCTCGGCACCGGAGAATTCAATATTGGCACGGGTTGTATCAAACAAAGTATTGCTAACAAAATATTTTCCTTTGCCGCCTAAAATACTAAATAGAATTTTTTCTGAGGCTCTTCCCTGGTGTGTGGGAATTACCAACGGCATACCGGTTATTTGTTGTATGGTTTCTTCAAAACGAAAAAAACTTGGACTGCCTGCATACGATTCGTCGCCCCGCATTATGCCGGCCCATTGGTTGCTGCTCATAGCACTGGTGCCGCTGTCGGTGAGCAGGTCTATCAATACGTCGTTGGACCGAATAAGGAAAGGATTATAAAAAGCATTTTTTAAAATATCAATACGCTCTTCTTTTGTGGTAAAATAAATTGGCTCAACCGATTTTATTTTAAATGGTTCGATGATTGTTTTCATGTGTTTGTTTTATTTTGGTTAGATGGAATTTGCCTGATCATAATTTTCTCTTGAAAACGGATTTTTATAATGGCTAATCTCATGCATTACACGATTGAAAAAGTTAAAGAAATAAAATGTAGAAAGTTGTAAGAAATTGCAGGCAGCAACAAATGATTAGAAAAAACTAAGAAGGCTTGCTGATGATATTTTTCCAAAGTTGCATGAGTACAAAGGTAAGCTTGCTGTTGTTTAAAACAAGTATGATTTTATGCCTGCATATTTTAATAAACGGGAAAATTATTGCTGAGCTTGTTGCGGTAATAGAAATATGCTTTGCTATCGTTGAGGGTGCATGTAAAATTTCGGGTCTGCATTTCAGTACAAACAAAGTAAATCACCGTCAGGTCGTTCAGGCGTCAGGTTAGCAAATCCCAAAAACGTTTGAACGCCCAAACGGCAAAACAAAGCAATTGAGTTAACAAACTCAAAAAACGGCTGAACGCCTAAACGGCAAAAAAAGTAAACGGCACATGCGGTAACTGCTTTAAATGCACCCTTCATTCAAGTGTTTAAGTAATTGGCATAAATTGTTGTTACATTCGATAAAATCGTTTTTAAATATTGATTGCTGGTTATTTTTTTACACTCAACTTCATTTCATGAAAAAGCATTGTTTCTTTTTTTATTTCACTTTCTTGATTGCTCAGGTAGTGATGGCACAATCACCCGGAGTGCTTACCATCAGCAATTACGGAAAGGAACATGCCAACGGTATCATTGGCGAGTTTGTGCAATTCCTTGCCCTGCCCAATCTTGCCAAAGACACCGTGAACATTCAAAAGAATACAGCCTTTATTATGGATATGATGAATAAAAGAGGCATCCAAAAAGTGCAGCTTTTAGGTGGGGTTTCAGCAGGTATACCACCGGCAGTTTATGGTGAAGTGCTGGTGCCTGGTGCAAAACAAACACTCATTTTTTATGCACATTACGATGGTCAGCCGGTAAACCCTGCCCAATGGGGAAAGGGATTGGAGCCTTTTGTGCCAAAATTATTTTCTGCTGCGATAGATAAAGCAGGGATCAATATTCCTTTTCCTGCTGATAATAGCTACAACCCTGAATGGAGAATATATGCCCGTGGTGCATCTGATGATAAAGCAGGTGTGGTTGCTATTTTAAATGCTTACGCTGCCATAAAGAAAAAGGGTTTGCAGCCAACCTGTAATCTGAAGTTTTTTTTTGAAGGAGAGGAAGAAGCAGGCTCTCTTCATTTGAATGAAATATTGGAGCGGTATTCGGCTTTGCTACAATCCGATTTATGGATCATTTGTGATGGGCCGGTACACCAAACCGGTAAAAAGCAAATTTATTTTGGCGTAAGAGGAGATGCTCATCTGGATTTGACATTATATGCTTCTAAAAGACCTTTACATAGCGGGCATTATGGCAACTGGGCACCTAACCCTGCTATGATGCTGGCAAAATTATTGGCTTCCATGAAGGATGACGATGGGAGAGTGGCTGTAAAAGGTTTTTACGATGATGTAACTCCATTAACTGCCTTGGAAAGAAAAGCGCTGCAGGAAGTACCATCTGTTGATGAACAAATGAAAAATGAATTAGGCATCAGTGCAGTTGAATCGCCTGCTGTAACGCTAAGCGAGGCAATTAACCAGCCTTCGCTAAACATTAATGGCATGCAGAGTGGTAATGTAGGCAAACAGGCCTCCAATCAAATTCCCACTTTTGCAACTGCTGTTATTGATCTCAGGCTTGTATTGGGTAATGACTGGAAAAGGCAGCAACAAAAAGTAATAGATCACATAAAAGGCCAGGGATATTTTGTAACCGATGATGAACCCACCGATGACGAAAGAAAAAAATATGGAAAAATAATTAAAGTGATTGCAGGCCAGGATAGTTACAATGCACAGCGAACATCAATGGATTTGCCCGTGGTAAAAAAAGTAGTTGAAGCAGTAAAAGCTACTACCAGCAGCCAGGTTGTACTGCAACCAACAATGGGCGGCAGCCTGCCGTTGTTTGTATTTGAAAAATATTTGAGAGCCAATACCATTACCATTCCTATTGCCAACCATGATAATAACCAGCATGCTGAAAATGAAAATATCCGCCTGCAGCATTTGTTTGATGGTATTGAAACAATGGCATCTGTGATGATGATTAAATAGATATTTCTAATCCCAGCCCTTGGGAGTAACATAAATTGAGTGTTTTTTCTTCACTGATATTCACAGGCTGTTAAAAAATTTTTTTTAACAAAAAAACAACCATTTTTTTGTTTTTTACGTATACAAGGTACTTTACGTATTATTTAGATTACCAACACTTTTTGCTTTATCATTAATTAGTGACGGCAATAAGATTGACTGTAGTTTAAATGATGTGTACATATTTTAATCTACCTCTATTTAAACAGTTAATTAATAAAATAATTATTTAATCATTTTTCAAACAAAACAAACGCAAATGAAACTTACACATTTACTTTTATCTTTTTTTTTAGTGATTGGTATTTCCCTTAAAGCTCAAGACAAATTCTTTAAGGGCATCATTCAATCCAGTCAGGAAGTTCCTGCAAATGCATCAATGGCAGCCGGTATTGTAATTGTTAAATATGCTCCTGCAACAAAATTTTTAGAACTATGGGGTAATTACAGTAACCTGAGCGCAACTATTTCTGGCTCACACATTCACGGCCCGGCAGCTGCCGGTTTCAATGCTGGCGTGCTTTTTAGTTTAACCAACTCAGGTGGCACCGATGGTAGTCTTACAGGTGCTTTTACTTTAACTGCGGCACAGGAAATGACGCTGCTGGATGGTAATATGTATGTAAATGTACACAGCCTCAGTTTCACGGGGGGAGAAGCCAGGGCACAATTGCTTCTTGCACCGGATGGGCAAACGGAAATGTTTACTGCCAGGCTGCAGGGAGCGCAGGAAGTACCATCCAATGCATCAACAGCTGTTGGTTCTGCAATAATTTTGGTAGATAAAGTTGTAGACTCGGTTTATTTAACCGGAACCTTTACCGGACTTGCTGCTGCTGCATCCGGGGCACATGTTCACAGCGGACCAATTGGCGTTAACGGTTCGGTTATTATCAGTCTTAATTTTACTGCGGCAACATCAGGTACGCTTCATGCTGCAGTAGGCCTTAATACTGCCAACAAAGCCAGCATACTCGGTGGAAATGCTTACTTAAATGTTCATAATGCCAATTTTCCGGGAGGTGAAATAAGAGGTCAGGTTACAGCACCATCACAAACTAACTTTTTCACTGCTACGCTTCAAGGCTCACAGGAAGTACCTGTCAACGCATCTGCAGGATTGGGTACAGCAATTGTAAATTATAATTCCAGCACTAAAACACTTACGCTTACCGGTAATTATCAAAATCTTACTACCGCTGTTACGGTGTCACATGTTCATGGACCTGCAGCACCAGGAACCAATGCAGGCGTTGTATTTGCGTTAAACAACACTGGTGGAACATCAGGTACTTTAAGTAGCACTGTTGTACTCACTCCAATTCAGGAATCAGATCTTTTTGCTGGTAACCTTTATGTAAATGTCCACAGCGTAAATTTCCCTGGTGGCGAATTAAGAGGACAACTGAATGGTACCAACGCCGGGCAGGTAGAATCTTATACAGTAAATCTGCAAGGCTCACAGGAAGTGCCCGCCAATACATCAACAGCAAGTGGTTCTGCAACTGTACTGCTGGATAAAGCCAGCAACATGGTATTTGTAACCGGCTCCTTTACTGGCCTGTGGGAACCAACGGTCCGGTAGTTGTTGCGCTCAGTGCTACTTCCGCTATGGCAGGCACTATTAGCGGTAGTGTTATAGTTAGTGCTGAGTTTGCTGTTAAAATGATAAATGGATTAAGTTATTTAAATCTGCACAATGCATCTTTCCCGGGTGGGGAACTTAGGGCGCAAATTGGTAACCTGGTGCTGCCGGTAAAACTTAATTATTTTAATGGATATAAAGAACGTAACAAGGTTGTACTAATTTGGGAAACCAGTGCAGAGTTGAATCTGAATAATTTTGAACTGGAGCAACAGAATGAATTGGGTAACTGGGTTTTTAAAGCTGCAATTGCGGCAAAGGGAGGAAACGTTGCCACAAAATACAGTATCACAGATGTACCGCTTTCTATCGCAAAAGGCTTTGCTGTTTACCGTTTAAAAATGACAGATAAAGATGGCAAATTTGTTTATTCAGCTATTGTAAGAATCAATGTAAAAAAATCAGGCGTTGGTATTACGGTGTTTAACAATCCTGTAATAAATAATCAACTCAATTTTATTATAACGGGTTTGCAGGTTAATAGTAGAGTAGGCATATCCATATTCGACATGGCAGGCCGTTCTTTGATAAAAACAATGGTGCCCGCAATTGCCACTAATAAAATAGATATTAGTCAATTGCCGGCTGGTATCTATAAAATGATGGTGAATACTGGTGATGAGATATTGCAAGCCAGTTTTGTTAAATAGGCTTTGCAATTGGATTTTTAATTTAGTAAAAAGGTTAATTATGTGGTAATAGAAAATATAATTCTCAGCAATTTTAAAGCACTTTAATTGCAAAAAAGCTAAGTGGCAGTCATTTATAGACTGCCACTTTTGTTATAGCAATTGTTGCCTGTTGATAGTAAATGGGTTAATTAAAATGGGAACCAAATAAATGGTAAATCAGCAAAAGAAATATTGGAGCATTTGTTATTGTCATCTTTGTATTTTAATACGGGCCTATTAAGTTTATCCGTTACAAAGCGGCTTTGTTTCTTTATAAACAACAACATTTTTATGTATTTTTCCGTATTTATCCCTTAATCCAACAATGAAAATTCGATTTTCAGCCTCGTTTACCTTTGTTACCCGTTTGGATTAAGGCCAAAAGTTATGTTTATCTTATAAGCTCAATTCATTCCGTTACCTTTAACGAAACGCATTGAGAATTACTTTGCCGTCCACTCCTTTATTTAGCCGACACTTTTTACATCAATTTTACCAGCAGCCCGATATTTCAAGACTTAAAATGATAAAAAATAATAAATCTGATAAGTTAATGATTACTTCTAAGAAATTTCTTTTTAGTGGAGAAGACAAAGAAAAACTGGAAGCAGAATTGATACTAGCGAACAAAGCATTAGCTTATAAGGATGCGGAGAAATTGAAACGGGAAGTAGATTTAGTTATTGCCAATAAAGAACTGGTTTTTAAAAATGAAGAAAATGAAAACCGGGCAGCGGAATTGATTATCGCAAATAAAGAGCTGGCTTTTCAAAATGAAGAAAAAGAATATTGGGTGGCGGAACTGATGATAGCCAACAAAGAGTTGCTTGCTTTCACAAATATGTCAAGTCATTATCTGCCGGAACCTCTGCGAAAAATACAAACTTTTATAACCATCATACTCAAAAATGAAAATAAAAACCTGAGCGAAAAGGGTAAATATATTTTTCAGCGGATGCAAATGGCGGCTCAGCGTATACAGCAGTTCATTGACGATTTGCTGGCTTTCTGCCTTATCAACACTGCCGATCATACATTTGAAAAAAACGACTTCAACCACATCATTGGAGAAGTCAAAAACAAACTTAGAGATAGGGTTGAAGAAAAACATACCACCATCGAAGTAGCAGAAATCTGTAAAGTAAATATTATTGTCTTTCAGGTTCGGCAGCTTATTTACAACCTCGGCAGCAATGCCCTTAAATTCTCTAACCCCAATAAACTTGCACATATCATTATCAAGCGTGTACATAATAAAGACAATGTGTTAAATGGAGCCATATCACATAAAAAAATCATTGGAAAAGCAGTCAGCCAAGTCGATCAGAAAAAATTTTCTCCGAAAGAAAATTATTGCCATATCAATGTTTTTGACAATAGTATTGGCTTTAAGCCCCATTTCAAAGAACATATTTTTAGCGTATTCCAAAAATTACAAAGCAAAGAAATAGATGCAGGTACCAAAATGGGACTCGCCAATGTAAAAAAAATAGTTAAGAATTATAATGGAAGTATTACTGCAACAAGCGAGTTAAAGAAAGGGGCTACGTTTGATATATATATTACAGCGAACTAAAATTATTAAGGCAGTCATCATTAACCAACGAAAAATATCATACGGGGATAAACACGCTATATATGGAAATTTCTTTTTTATTAGATGCTATTTACCAAAAATACGGATATGATTTCAGGCAGTATTCCAAAGCCCACATACAACGCAGGATTAGGAACAGGATGGTGCTGTCAAGATTAGAGGATATTTCTCAAATTCAAACTAAAGTTCTGAACGATGAAAAATTTGCCCATGAATTTTTACAGGATTTATCAATCACAGTAACTGAAATGTTTCGTGACCAGGATTTTTACAGGTCGTTGCGGGAAAATGTTATTCCTGTTTTAAAAACCTACCCTTTTATAAAAATATGGCATGCCGGATGTGCAACCGGTGAAGAAGCTTATTCAATGGCAATTATTATGCAGGAAGAAGGATTGTATGACCGAACAACAATATACGCTACTGATTTTAACCAACATGCTTTAAACCGGGCAAAAGAAGGAATATTTTCAAATGCAATGATGAAAGAATATACTATCAATTATCAATTGTCAGGCGGAAAAAAATCTTTTTCAGACTATTATACCTCCAATTATGATAACGTCATCATGAATCAATCGCTGAAAAAAAATATTGTATGGGCAAACCATAATTTGGTTACCGATAGTGTATTTGCGGAAGTGCATCTGATTTTATGTAGAAACGTACTCATTTATTTTGATAACAGTTTGCAAAATAAGGTACAAAAACTTTTTTATGAAAGCCTTATAAATGGCGGCATTTTATGTTTGGGATCAAAAGAAGGTTTACGCTTTACCGATTTTTGTGAAAAATATATGGAGTTGGATAAAAAGCAACGCATATTTAAAAAGAAATATTAAAAATGCATTATGAAGCAATTGTAATTGGAGTTTCTTCTGGTGGTATGAATGCGCTGAAATATATATTTTCAACATTGCCTTTCGGTTTCCTTATACCAATTATTGTGGTGCAGCATGTTAGTAGCCGATCTGATAATGAATGGATAAATATTTTAAACGGCGTAAGCAATCTTACTATAAAAGAAGCGGATGAAAAAGAAAAGATTGAAGGCGGAAATGCTTATATCGCTCCGGCTAATTATCATTTGCTGATTGAAGAGGATAGAACCTTTTCCCTAACAATTGATGAACGTGTAAATTTTGCAAGACCATCTATTGATGTCTTGTTTGAATCGGCAGCCGAAGCATACAAAAACAAATTGATTGGTATAATATTAACAGGTTCTAATAATGACGGGGCAAAAGGTATAAAGCGAATAAAAGAATGTGGAGGTTTAGTCATTATCCAGGATCCGGAAACAGCGGAATCTTCTACTATGCCTGCATCAGCAATTGCAGTTATTCAACCAGACTATATTTTATCACTGGAGAAAATAATTGAATTGCTGATAAAAATAGACACAAACCAATCCCGATAGCTATTGGGACAAACAATAAAATAAAAATGACACTTAATAGAAAAATATTAATAGGATTTATTGTATGCTCCCTGATACTTTTAGGAGTTGCATTTTTCTCGTTTAAAAACAGTGAAAAATTTATCGCTTCAAATGCCCTGGTAGATCAGACCAACAAGGTGTTGTACGAAGTCAGCCAAATTCTAACTGCAGTCACAGATGCAGAGACAGGCAATCGGGGCTTTATCATTACAGGCGATGATGTTTATTTAGAAACTTTCACAAATGCCGAAAGAACTATTGGTGAACACCTTGATAAAGTAAAGGAGTTAACAAAAGACAGTACAGTTCAGCAAATGATTAAGGAACTTGAAAAGGAAATAAAAATACGTTTTAATCATTTAAAAAGCAGCATTGCTCTTCGCAAAATAGTTCCGGCAGCTATCGGGATTGAAAAGTCGAGAGAATTTGTAGCATCTGGAATAGGAAAAGAATCACAAGATAGAATACGGGAAATAATTGATAGCATACAAAAACTAGAACATACACTACTTGCTGAAAGAAAGCAAGCCAGTGAAGAAGATGCCAACAATTTTAATTTGGTTTTTGTCATTTTAATGGTCATCATTATTCTCGTTCTTATTATTGTTTACGGCATAGTTATATCAAATTTAAAAACGCTTAAAAAAGCTGAAGAGGAGACTGCCGGTAAAAACTGGTTACTTACTGGCAACACTCAACTTAACGAAAAATTAATAGGAGATAAAAGCATAGAGGAATTGGCAAACAATACCATTAGTTTTTTATGCACTTATTTAAAAGCACAAATTGGCGCAGTTTACCTGTTTAATGATAAAGAAAAAGCGTTGATATTAAACGGACGTTATGCCTTTTCATCGGCTGTTGCTACTAAGGAGAAATTTATTCTGAATGAAGGACTGATTGGTCAGGCAGCGCAGGAACAAAAACAAATTTCGTTAACAGATATAACAGAAGAACATATTCGCATTACCTCCTCTGTTCTAAACGCCAAACCAAAACAGTTACTCATTACTCCATTTTTGTTTGAAGGTAAAACAATGGGTGTAATAGAAATTGGGCGGCTTACTGATTTCAACGATATAGAAAAAGAATTTATCAATACTTCTATAAACAGTATCGCTATCGCAGTAAATACGGCTTTCAATCAGGAAGCGTTAAGAGAGTTTTTAGAAAAGATTCAGTCGCAAAAAGGCGAAATGGAAATATCAGCGCTGGAAATAGAGCAGCAACTACATTCTTTGAACCAAGCAGCCATTCTTTCTATTGCAGATGCAAATGGAGATATCATATATGCGAATGATAATTTCTGTAAAATTTCAAAATACTCAAAGGAGGAATTAGTAGGAAATAATCACCGAATGTTGAAATCAGGAAAACAACCTGATGGATTATTTATTGGGATGTGGAAATCGATTATTAGCGGTAGAACATGGAAGGGAGAAATATTAAATAAAGCCAAGGACGGAACATTTTATTGGGTAGATACCACAATTACTCCTTTTAAAGGCGTAGATGGTAAAATAGAAAAATATGTTGCCATCCGATTTGATATCACGAATACTAAAAATCAAATGCTGGAACTGGCGCAACAAGCCGAAGAACTGCAGGTACAACAGGAAGAGCTGAAACAAATGAATGAGGAATTGGAAGAACAATCTCAAAATTTGAAACAACAGCAAGAAGAATTACAAATGACCAATGAGGAATTAGAAGAACAAACGCAATCATTGGAAGCGAAAAATTTGGAAGTTGAGGCTTCAAAAAAAGACATTGAACAGAAAACAAAACAACTGGAAATAAGCAGCAGGTATAAATCGGAATTCCTCGCCAACATGTCGCATGAGTTACGGACACCGCTTAATAGTTTGTTAATCCTGTCTAAAGATTTATCTGAAAACAGAAATAAAAATCTGGATACTATCCAGGTAGAGAGTGCAGAAATAATTTATAAAAGTGGTTGCGATCTGCTTTTATTAATTAATGAGGTGCTTGACCTCTCTAAAATTGAAGCAGGGAAAATGTCTATAAATATTCAACCCGTGTCACTAAAATCTTTTACAAATGAACTTATCCGTGAATTTAAACATCATGCTGAACAAAAAGGGTTGACGCTAAATGCAAAATTGGATCAGGAATTACCTGAACTAATTCGCACTGATTTGCAACGTTTGAACCAGATATTGAAAAATCTTTTATCAAACGCCCTAAAATTTACGGACAAAGGAAGTGTAAGTATTAGTATTGACCGAAATACAGAAAGTACAATTATTATTTCTGTTACAGACACAGGCATTGGAATACCGGAGGATAAACAAATGGCCGTATTTGAAGCTTTTCAACAAGCCGAAGGGGGAACATCCAGAAAATATGGTGGTACAGGTTTAGGACTTTCCATTTCACGTGAGCTGGCAAAATTATTAGGTGGTGAAATTAAGCTGAGTAGTAAATTAAATGAAGGATCTGTTTTTTCTCTTATTATCCCCTTAGAAATACATCAGGAGCAGGAACATAAAAACTCAGACACTGCCTACTTGTCTGCCGACAAGGCAGGTAGCTACTGGGAGAAAGGATCTGCTTCGTTTAAACCCCTTTTATCAAATGGCACAAAATATCAAAATTATCCCAACATAAAAGATGACAGGGATACGATAACCGGTGATGATAAAACAGTACTCATTATAGAAGATGATCTGAAATTTGCTACTGTACTTTTAAATCAAGCTAATAAAAAAGGGTTTAAATGTTTATCGGCAGCAACCGGAGAAGATGGTTTATTGCTTGCTTCAAAACACAACCCGCAAGCAATTATTCTCGATATGCGTTTGCCGGGCATTAACGGACATACCGTATTACTTGAATTAAAAGCAAATCCTTTTTTAAGGCACATTCCTGTGCATATTATTTCGGCAAAACAACGTTCGTTGGAACCAATCAGAGAAGGAGCAGTTGAGTATTTGATGAAACCTGTTGCAAAAGAAGATTTAGAAGAAGCATTTAACAGGATTGAAAATTTTGTGAATAGGAAAATGAAAAACTTATTAATTATTGAAGACAATGAAAATTCCCGAAAGGCAATGCGTATACTTATTGGAAATGGTGATGTAAAATGCTTTGAAGCGGCAACAGGCAGCGAAGCACTGGCTCTGTACCAGCAGAATCAAATTGATTGCATAATATTGGATATTGGTTTACCAGACATGAACGGATTTGACCTCATTCATAAATTGGAAAAAATAAAAGACCACAATCTTCCGCCCGTTATTGTATATACCGGTAAGGAGCTTACAAAAGAAGAAAATAATGAGCTTGAAAAGTATGCTGAGAGCATCATTATAAAAGGAGTAAAGTCGGAAGAGCGATTGCTGGACGAAACAGCGCTGTTCCTTCACAGAACGATTAGCAATATGCCCAAATCAAAACAATTGATTATAAATAATCTGTACGATAAAGAAACTGTATTTCATGAAAAGAAAATACTATTGGTAGATGATGATATGCGAAATTTATTTGCATTATCTAAAATATTAACAGAACGTGGAATGGAAATAATAAAAGCAGAAAACGGAAAAAACGCTTTAGAGATGTTGGAGTTGCATCCCGACATTGATCTGGTTTTAATGGACATCATGATGCCGGAAATGGACGGTTACGAAGCAATGAAACAAATTCGATCTCAGGTGAAATTTAAAATTATACCTGTAATTGCACTCACAGCAAAAGCCATGAAAGACGATAAACAAAAATGTATTGATGCAGGTGCCAATGATTATATTACTAAACCTATTGAAGTAGAACGCTTGCTATCTTTGATGCGTGTGTGGTTAAGTAAATAAAGAGGTTAAGCAAATACTTTATTACTCCGAGCCGGTTTTATTAATAAATGATGAGAATAAATTTTAATGAAAATGAAAGTAAATAGTCCAGTCAAAATTTTATTGGTTGACGATCTGCCCGAAAATTTGTTTGCCTTAGAATTAATTCTTTCCAATAAGAATTATTTATGTGTGAAAGCTAGTTCTGGAAACGATGCACTGAAAATTCTGCTGCATCAACCAGATTTTGCACTCATATTAATGGACGTACAAATGCCGGAGATGGATGGTTTTGAAACGGTAGAATTAATTAGGGAAATTGAAACACTAAAACATGTTCCAATCATTTTTTTAACTGCCAGCATGGATAATTCTATGCATATTTTTAAAGGATACCAGGCCGGTGCAGTTGATTATATGATTAAACCGCTCAATCCGGAATTATTAAAAGCGAAGGTGGCAGTTTTTGTCGATCTATATCTAAAAACCCGTGAATTATTAGTTCAAAATGAAGAAAAAGAAAACAGGGCAGCGGAATTAGTAATTGCCAATAAAGAACTGGCATTTCAAAATGAAGAAAAAGAAAACAGGGCAGCGGAATTGAATATTGCCAATAAAGAACTTGCCTATCAAAACAACGAAAAAGAAAAGAGGGCAGCCGAATTGAGTATTGCCAATACAGAGCTTATATTTCAAAATGAAGAGAAAGAGAATAGGGCAGCAGAACTGGTAATTGCCAATAAGGAGCTTGTCTTCCAAAATGAGGAAAAAGAAAATAGGGCAGCGGAATTAGTTATTGCAAATAAAGAACTGCTTTTTCAAAATGAAGAAAAGAAAAAAAGGGTAAAAGAAAATATAGAACTTGAAGCAATCAGCATTTCAGTAAAACAAACTTCGCAATATGCCAGAAGTTTGATAGAAGCTTCGCTTGATCCACTTGTTACTATTTCTCCGGAAGGAAAAATTACCGACGTAAATGAAGCCTCCGTAAAGGTAACCGGCGTGCCGAGGTTAAAACTAATTGGAACTGATTTTTCTGATTATTTTACTGAACCACAAAAAGCACGTGAAGGCTATAAGCAGGTATTTGAAAAAGAATTTGTTTCAGATTATCCGCTAACCATTCATCACAAAAACGGCAACTTAACAGATGTATTATACAACGCATCTGTATACAAAGACGAAAAGGGAAATGTAATGGGGATTTTTGCAGCAGCCAGAGATGTTACCGCACAAAAACAGGCTTCGCAATATGCAAGAAGTTTGATAGAAGCATCGCTTGATCCGCTAGTTACTATTTCTCCCGAAGGGAAAATTACAGATGTAAACGAAGCCTCCGTAAATGTAACCGGTGTACCGCGGTTGCAATTAGTAGGAACTGATTTTTCTGATTATTTTACCGAACCACAAAAAGCCCGTGAAGGCTATAAGCAGGTTTTTGAAAAGGAATTTGTTTCAGATTATCCGCTAACCATTCACCATAAAAATGGCAAATTAACAGCTGTATTGTACAATGCATCTGTATATAAAGATGAAAAGGGAAATGTACTGGGAATTTTTGCAGCAGCCAGAGATGTTACCGCACAAAAAGCAGAAGAGCTTAGTATAGCAAACAAAGAACTTATTTTACAAAACGAAGAGAAAGAAAAACAGGCAGCTGTTTTGGAGATTGCCAATACCGAATTAAAATTTCAAAACCAGGAAAAAGAAAACCGGGCAGCGGAATTAGTTATTGCTAATAAAGAACTGGCATTTCAAAATGAAGAAAAAGAAAATAGGGCAGCTGAATTAGTTATTGCAAACAAGGAACTACTGTTTCAAAATGAAGAGAAGGAAAACCGGGCAGCCGAATTGATTATTGCAAACAACGAGCTGGCTTTTCAAAATGAAGAAAAGGGAAACCGGGCCGCCGAATTGATTATTGCAAACAACGAGCTGGCTTTTCAAAATGAAGAAAAGGGAAACCGGGCCGCGGAATTGATTATTGCAAACAACGAGCTGGCTTTTCAAAATGAAGAAAAGGAAAATAGGGCCGCCGAATTGATTATTGCAAACAAAGAGCTGGCTTTTCAAAATGAAGAAAAGGAAAATAGGGCAGCTGAATTAATTATTGCAAATAAAGAGCTGGCTTTTCAAAATGAAGAGAAGGAAAACCGGGCAGCAGATTTAATTATAGCTAATAAGGAATTAGCTTTTCAAAACGAAGAGAAAGAAAATAGGGCAGCGGATTTAATTATTTTATCAGAGGCTTTAAAAAATCAGAAGGCAGAATTAAGGAATGCAAATGAGGAACTTCATGAAAAAGCACTGCTTTTGCAGCAACAGGAAGTTAAACTGATTAGGATAAATAATGATTTGTTGCTTTTAAATCAACATCTGGAAAAACGGGTTTTGGATAGAACGAGCGATCTGGAAAAAATAAACCATGAACTTAAAGATCTTAGTTTATCAAAAGATAAATTCCTTTCTGTTATTTCTCATGATCTCCGAAATCCTTTAACAGCGCTGCTTATAGCGTCCGAACAGTTAAGTAACGACGTAGAAGAGCATGTGTTTAGTGAGATTCAGCCATATGCAAAAAGTATATATCGTAGTTCTCATAATATTCTGAAGCAACTAAATGAATTGGTTGATTGGGCTAACAGGCAAAAGGAAAAAACTTCCTTCAATCCAGAAAAACTTAAACTGTTTTTTGCTGTAGACCAAAGTTTTGAATTGTTAAAAGCCAACGCCAGGCAAAAGAATATTGTTCTTGATAACAATGTATCTGTTGATATTTACGTAATGGCAGATTTTTTAATGCTGCGATCTATTCTTCAAAACCTGGTTACCAATGCCATTAAATTTAGCCTGGAGGGAGGATTGATAAAAGTATTTGCTCTGCAAATTGATAAGATGGTAGAGGTTTGTGTTAATGATGTTGGCATTGGCATGGAAACAACTGTTCATGAAAACCTTTTTACACAAGCCAGTTCAACAATAGAAGCCGGGACAAATAATGAAAAGGGTTCAGGCCTTGGTTTAATACTGGTAAAAGATTTTGTTGGCCAACATGATGGAATTCTTCGGGTAGAAAGTGAAATTAAAAAAGGAACCAGTATATTTTTTACAATACCGGTTGGCGAACCATAAATGCTGTTTGCAATATTTTAAATCACTACTGTAATATTTCTTTCGCCTGAGTTTGTTAAAGAAACGGGAACTTTCATTTTTATCTCTTTTGCTGATCGTAGTAACTACCTTAATCAGGTTATCCAGATTTTTATTACCCAAAATAAACTCATTAATACACATCCGGTATCCGCTCGGGAAATTTGGTTCCTCATGCCCCACAACAAATCTCAATCCATGCGCTGCTTAATTTATAAGATGAGCAATTGTTTCTTCTGTTTTGCTGAATAAAAAATTGCTTCATCAGTATGCCTACATGAGCCAGTCTGCCTGCAAAAATTAATTTGTCTTATGCTGCTGTCTATACTTTTAAGGTATTTTATCAGGTGATTTAAATTATAACCTTTTTAAGTTTTTTTTCTCGTTTTCTTTAGAAATATGTTTTTTTAAAATAAGTAAATATTGATAATTTATTGTAGAAAATCAATTTTAAAAAAATATGCCTGGCTTTTTTATTATCTTGACAATTCATTCAATCACTTCAAAATTTTATATGAAAAAAACATTCTTATCGGTAACCGCATGTTTATTGGTATTGACATCGTTTGCTCAGCCTGAACCCAAAAAATATCCCCTGGTGGATATTCCCTTTAAAAGATTTACGCTTAATAACGGGCTTACTTTAATTGTACATGAAGACCACAAGGCGCCCATTATTGCTTTTAATGTGTGGTATCATGTTGGTAGTAAAAATGAAAAGAAAGGCAAAACAGGCTTTGCTCATTTATTTGAACATTTAATGTTTAACGGTAGTGAACATTTTAATGATGACTATTTTAAACTGATGGACCAGATTGGTGCAACTGATTTAAACGGCACTACCAATAATGATCGTACCAATTATTTTGAAAACTTCCCTGTTGCTGCGTTTGATAAAGTATTGTGGATAGAAAGTGACAGGATGGGTTTTTTACAGAAAGCCATTGATACTGCTAAACTGAACGAACAGCGGGGCGTTGTTCAAAATGAAAAACGGCAGGGTGAAAACCAGCCATATGCAGTTGCAGAAGAACTGACAGTAAAAGGTACTTATCCGGCAGGTCACCCCTATTCATGGTCTGTGATAGGCTCCATGGAAGATTTAAATGCAGCTTCGCTCGATGATGTGAAGGAGTGGTTTAAAACTTACTATGGCCCAAACAATGCAGTTATTTGTATTGCCGGCGATATTAAAGCGGAGGATGCATTGGAAAAAGTAAAAAAATATTTTGGAAATATACCCGCCAGTCCACCAATATCCAGGCATGCTGCATGGACAGCCAGGATGAATGGCAATCATTACCAGCTAGCTCAGGACAGGGTGCCACAGGCCCGTATTCAAAAAACCTGGAACACGCCCGGCTGGGGCACGCAGGATTTGACCTATCTCAATATTTTGCTTGATATTTTAACCAATGGTAAAACATCCCGGCTGTATAAAAGATTGGTGTATGATGAACAATTGGCGAGCAACGTTTTTGCATACACCCAGGAAAATGAAATAGGCGGGCAGTTCAATATTTTTGCTGACGCAAGGCCTGGTGTTTCGTTAAGTAAAATAAATGATGTGATCAATGAGGAATTAAAAAAATTGCTCGCCAGTGGCGTTACCCAGTCAGAACTGGAAAGGGCTAAAACAAGGGCCTTTACTGGTTTTATAAAAGGTGCTGAGCGCATTGGTGGCTTTGGAGGAAAGAGCGATATTCTCATTCAAAACGAAGTGTTTGGTGGAAGCCCCGACTATTTTAAAACAGTGTTTAAAAGAATTGCAGCTGCAACTCCTGCTAACATTAAAGAAGTAGCAGCAACCTGGTTAACCAATGGAGAGTACCGGCTTGATATTTTACCTTATGGGAACTTTTCTGCTGACTCAGTTAGCCTCGACAGAGCTGTTCAGCCAGCTATGGGGGTACCTGCTGTAGTAAAGTTTCCCGAAGTAAAAGAATTTACACTCAGCAATGGATTAAAGGTATCTTTTGTAGAAAGAAAATCAGTTCCTGTTGTAAACATTTCGTTGATGATGGATGCAGGTTATGCTGCTGATCAGTTTGGCCTAGCTGGTCTTGCATCAATTACCGGTACAATGTTAACGGAAGGAACAAAAACAAAAACCTCTTTACAAATCAGCGATCTTCAGGCCGATTTGGGAGCATCCGTTGGCAGTAGGTCTGACCTTGATAAGACCTACTTATCACTAAATGCGCTCACCACCAATTTTGATGCATCCTTATCCTTGTTTACGGATGTTTTACTCAATCCAGCCTTTCCACAAAAAGATTTTGACAGGGTGAAGAAAGAACAATTGCTATCCATTAAACAGGAGCAGGCACAGCCTGTATACATGGGCCTGCGGATACTTCCAAAATTATTGTATGGTAAAGGCCATGCATACAGTAACCCATTTACAGGAAGTGGTACAGAGGAATCCGTGAATAAAATTGTAAGGGATGATTTATTGAAATTTCACCAGGCATGGTTTGTTCCAAACAATGCTACGCTTGCAGTTGTAGGCGATATTGGTTTAGATGAATTAAAAGCAAAACTGGAAAAAAGTTTAGCTGGCTGGAAAGCTAAACCACTGCAACAAAAAAATATAAGTGAGGTAGCACTACCCAATCTACCGGTTGTATACATTATTGACAAGCCCGGCGCATTGCAGTCAATTATTTTTGCTGCAGAAATCAGCCCTTCTGCAAAAGACCCCGATTATGAGGCTATACAAATGATGAATAAAATATTGGGTGGAGAATTTACGGCACGTATTAACATGAACCTGCGTGAAGACAAGCATTGGAGTTACGGTGCCGGCTCTTATAATTTTGATGCAAAAGGTCCAAGCTTCTTTATTGGCTATGCACCTGTGCAAACAGATAAAACAAAAGAGTCAGTAACAGAATTGCAAAAGGAACTTACTCAATATGTAAATGAAAAACCTGCAACAGAAACTGAGTTTTACAAAGTAAGAGGCAATTCAATTTTGCAGCTGCCGGGTACATGGGAAACCAATGGGGCAGTGCTTGGTTCATTGCAGGATGCTATTAAGTATGACCGTGGCATTCCTTATCTTAATAACTATGCTGCCATGTTGCAAAATATGCAATTGCCAACCATTCAAAATGCTGCTAAAAAAGTAATTAAGCCAAACAGCCTTACCTGGGTGATAGTTGGAGACCGCTCTAGAATTGAAAAAGGAATACAAGAGTTAAATATCGGAACAATAAAATATATTGATTCGGAAGGGAAGGAAGTTAAATAATATAAAAAGCCCTGGTAATTTACCGGGGCTTTTTTTGGTGTGTTTTTTTCAAAATTATTTAAATAATTAAAAAGATTACCTGTTATTATGCACGGCGAAACTATCTATACAATGCCTGCTTTTTTCTAAAAGCACTTGGGTTTTCTCCGGTAAATTTCTTAAAAGTTTTATTGAAATGAGACAGGTTTTCAAAACCGGTTTCATAACAGGCATCGCTTACATTTTTATCCTGCATCAATAGTTTTTTTGCCTGGTTAATTCGGTATTGATTTAAAAAGTCTGTAAAAGTAAGGTGAGTGGATTTTTTAAAATACCGGCAAAAAGCTGCTGTTGTTAAGTTTGATATTTTAGCAACTGTATTTACATCAATGTGTTGTTGGTAATGCGCCTCTATAAAATGATAGATACGTTGCAGTCGTTGCTGTTCTTTTAATACAGATACATTAGCAATGGGCCTTGTGTTTAATGCAATCGTCTCCTTACTTTCTGCCAGCAAATAAAAAACCTGCAACAGGGTAATCAACTGATTAAAATGCGACAAGCTGGTTAGTGTCTTTAATTTTTCTGCTGCCAGTTTCTTTGTTTCGCCAAAAAATACCAGTCCGGTTTTTGCACGTTCAAACAAATCATTGATGGATGCTATTTCGGGCAACGTAAAAAATGCTTGTCCTAAAAAATGCTCTTTCATTTGTACAACCACAGTGTCAACTATAGTTCTTACCCCATAATCAAAATTTAAATGGGGAATGTTGGGGCCAATTAGCGCAAGGTCACTGCCCTCGTATTTAGAAATATGATCTCCGATATGGCGAATCCCGGTTTCTGCTTCCACATAAACAATTTCATATTCAGGATGAAAATGCCAGTAAAATAAATCATTCAAATTAGGCGTCAGCAATATCTTAAAAGAGCTGTGCTCATCAGGTTTTATGGCTTCAAGTTTTACTTTCATCTGGCAAAATATAAACCTGCTATTTAACAGGGTGGTAATTTATGATTCATACAGTTTTTGATATTCGTTGTACAATTCTTTATCAAATTTCATAAAAAATATCAATACAGCACAAATATTGGGTATTTTAAGTGTAGAAACCAGCGGTTACTAAAAGCTATTTTTGATCTATTAAATCACACAACAAATTGCAGCATGAAGCACGCAAGCAACCAAACCGCATTATCCAGCCAGCAACTGCAGTTATTGCAGCCACTTGCATCTTCAGTTGTCGTCAATAAAAATACAGTCACCTGCCAATACCGAACAAATAATGGTTACTGCACCCGTAGTAATCGCCAATGCGCCCTATCATCCATTTCATTAACTTTAAAAAATTAAAACTTGCTATTATGGAACAAAAAACTATGACCCCCACCATGGCTCCGACGATGATGCCCAACGCTCACAAAGACATTCCGGGAAATCCATCAACTGCAAAAAGCAGCGCCACTAAACTTAACGACCGAAGTGACGGAAAACCACTTCGTGTATTGAGTGAAGAGGACTGGAATTTCTGGATCAGTAACGGATACATTGTTATTAAAAATGCGGTGCCAAAAGAACAGGCCGAGGCAACAGCAAAATTTTTGTGGGAGTTTGAAGAAAAAGATCCGGATGATCCGGAAACATGGTATGCTCCACCCCGTGCTGAAATGAAAATGAAAGAACTTACCAATACCGGTATGGTGGAAGTGTACAACAACCAACAGCTTTGGAACAACCGTCAAATGCAGAAAGTGTACGATGCCTTTGCAGATATTTGGGGTACAGACAAATTGTGGGTAACCATTGATCGGGCCAATCTAAATTTCCCCATCAGGCCAGGATTTGAATACAAAGGTTTTATTCACTGGGATTATGATCCTGAAACGAAACCGGTGAACGTACAAGGCGTAATTGCATTGGCAGACCAGGACGATGAAAACATGGGTGGCTTTCAATGTCTACCGGAATTGTTCCGTACTTATGATACCTGGAAACTAACACAGCCGGAAGGCAGAGATCATTTTAAACCAGATACAACAGGCTTTGAAATGAAAAAAGTAAAAATGGAAGCGGGTGATTTGTTGATATTTAATAGTCTTCAGCCGCATGGCATCAGGCCTAACCTAAGCGGTAATAAGGTACGCATTGCACAGTACATTTCTATGATGCCGGCAGAAGAAGATAATGAAGCACTTCGTGAATGGAGGGTAACATCATGGAGAGACAGCGTTGCACCGGAAGGCTATGCATTTCCCGGCGACCCAAGAAAATGGGAACAAACAAAATACGGGAGAGCTGAATTAAATGAGCTGGGCAAAAAATTATTGGGCCTCGTTAAATGGTAGATGTTTTTTTAGAATTAAGTACTTAGTTCGCAAAGCTTATTCGGTATTGAGTTAGACTCTATTTACTTTTTTGCCTCCCGATTTTTTCGGGACAGGTTGATGCAAAAAAGTAACAAAAAAGATCAAGCCCGCCCGGCTGACGCCAGTCGGACGGGGCTGTGAATAAAAAGGCTCCCGACTTTCGGGACAGGTGAAATTTTCCACATCAACCTAAAATCAAGGAACTCGCCGGAAGAGTTAAATGATTTAAAGATTGTGCCGGCTCAATCCGCCGCGGCGGATGATTTCTTAACGGCTGATGTGGAAAATTTCTAGCACTTTTTATTCAAGGCCGCATTCACTTGTCATTTACTTTAAGTATCACTAATCCTAAAATTAACTTTACAAATTTGACAATTATACCCAAATAAAAAGGATGCCTAATAAATAAGCATCCTTTTTATTTATCTCAAAGAAACAATTTATTTAAAACTGCTCCAGTTTGCTAAAGAAGAAATCGCCTTCGATTGCTGCGTTTTCATCGCTGTCACTTCCGTGAACAGCGTTTTCGCCAATTGAAGTGGCGTATAATTTCCTTACTGTTCCTTCCGCTGCTTGTGCTGGGTTGGTAGCACCAATAAGTGCTCTAAAATCTGCTACTGCATTCTCTTTTTCGAGAATTGCTGCAGAAATTGGGCCACGACTCATAAACTCAACCAGTTCGCCATAAAATGGTCTTTCTTTATGAACGGCATAGAATTCGCCTGCTTTTTCAGCTGAAAGATGCAGCATTTTAAGTGCAACTATTCTAAAACCTGCTGCGTTTATCATTGCCAGGATGGCACCTGTATGTCCGTTTGCTGTTGCATCCGGTTTAATCATGGTAAATGTTCTGTTACTCATTTTTTTGTTTTTGAGCCGCAAATATAAATCCTTTTGTTTTGTTTTTTTGATTCCTTTAGCACAACAGTTTAAAAAACTAGTAGCAAACTGAAAACTAACCGTTACTTTTGCGCCGCTTTATGCAATCTATACAAGAAATTTTCCCGCAATTAAATACACCTAAAAAGGTGGTAATTACCACCCATCAAAAGCCGGATGGCGATGCGATGGGTTCTTCACTTGGCCTGTATCATTTTTTGATGCAGTTAGGTCATACTGTGCAAGTTGTTTCTCCCACTAACTGGGCCAGTTTTTTAAACTGGATGCCGGCCTCTAAAAATGTGCTTGATTACGACCGGCAAACTGCAGCAGCAGATGCAGCAATTGACGCCGCAGACTGGATTTTTTGCCTGGATTTTAATACACTTGGCCGTACCAAGCGCATGGAAGAAAAGCTGGGCGCAAGCAATGCTAAACGTATTTTAATAGATCATCACCAGGAGCCACAAGTAGATAAGTTTGCCTATGGTGTAAGTGATACCGGTAAAAGCAGTACCTGCGAAATGGTGTACGATTTTATCATCAATTCGGGTAATGATCAGTTAATAAATAAAGCAGTTGCCGAATGTCTGTACGCTGGTGTAATGACTGATACCGGTTCTTTTCGTTTTCCTTCTACCACGGCAAGTGTACACAGGATGATCGCTCATTTAAAAGACAAAGGTCTTAGCCATAGCAAAATTCATGAAAACCTGTTTGATAATTTTCTTGAAAACAGGTTCCGTTTTATAGGTAATGTATTGCTAAACCGGATGGAAGTTTTTTATGAATACAATACTGCTTTAATTGCTATACCACAGCAGGACCTGATAAAATTCAACATTGTTACAGGCGATACCGAAAGCCTGGTAAACTATCCGCTGAGCATAAAGGGTATAAAACTGGCCGCAATTATTATTGACAGGGGAGAGGAACGTAAAAGTTCTTTCCGGAGTAAAGATGGGTTTGATGTAAACACATTTGCCAGAAAATATTTTAATGGCGGCGGGCACTTTAATGCGGCCGGTGGTCAGAATAAAGAACCTTTAGAAGAAGTAGTGGCTAAGTTTATTTCCGCTATGAAGGAGAATAAAGAACAATTAAGTAATTATCAATTTTAAAAATAAAAATCAACAATGAAGCATTCTTTTTATTTCGTTGCAGTAGCTGCGTTGCTGCTGGCAAGTTGTGCACAGCCTTTTAAAAAAACAGAAGGTGGTATGGAGTACAAAATTATTTCTAACGGAAAAGATTCTGTTATCAAAACGGGTGATTTCTTTGAAATAGCATTTGATCAAACCTACAAAGGAACCAACAAAGACACTGTGTTGTTCTCTTCTAAAGATTTTTCTAACCAGATTGTGGGTTTGGATTCTGCTGCATTACCTCCTGTTTATTACAAAATATTTAGACAGATTCGCAAGGGGGATAGTATTGTAGTTAAGCAAGTAACTGATAGCTTAATGAAGCAAGGCGGACAATTACCTCCTTTCATAAAAAAAGGCGGTCATATTATAGCCCACTACAAAATTGTTAACATCTTCACCAACAGGGAATCTGCCGACAGCGCTTACAAGTCGCAGATGGTAATGGCTAAAGCTAAAGATTCAATTAAGGGTATCGAACAATTAAAGAAAGATGATAAAACGATCGCTGATTATTTGGCGAAAAATAACATCAAAGCAACTAAAGCGCCGTTGGGTACTTATGTTGAAATGCTTACAGAAGGTGCCGGTGATGCAATTGATACATCTAAAGTATTAAAAGTGATGTACACCGGTAAAACATTAGAAGATGGAAAAGTATTTGATTCAAATAAAGATCCAAAATTTAATCATACAGAAGCGTTGCCTGTTAATATGGGTGCTCCGGCAGGAACACAAGGCAGTGTTATCAAGGGCTGGACAGATGGTTTAACTTTAATGAAAAAAGGTTCAAAAGCAAACCTGTATATACCATCTGCGCTGGCATATGGTTCACAAGGTGCAGGTGCAGATATTAAACCTAATGCTAACCTGGTATTTGAAGTAGAAATTGTAGATGTAATCACCGCTGCACAGGCAAGGGTTGAAGCTGATTTGGAAAGGCTTAAAATGGAAGCAATGCAAAAGAAAATGATGGATTCTGCTCAAAAAGCACAAAAGGATCAAAAGCCTCCAATTAAATAAAGTATTCTAAATAGTTAAAAAGCACTTCAGCAATGAGGTGCTTTTTTTATGGGTCGGGGCGCTAAAGCGACCTGAACCATAAAAAATATGGAGTGCTATTTATATGGAGTCGGAACCTTAAAGCGACCTGAACCATAAAAAAAATGAAGTGATGTTTTATGATGGGCCGCAACGCTAAAGCGACCTGAACCATAAAAAAAATGAAGTGCTTTTTTTATCGGGTCGGAACCCTAAAGCGACCTAAACCATAAAAAAATGGAGTGCTTTTTTTACCAGGTCGGGGCGCTAAAGCGACCTGAACCATAAAAAAAATCACGCTTTCTTATAAGCCTCAACAAGCTGTACAGCCTGCCAGGCCTCCTTTACATCATGTACCCTCAATATGGAGGCACCATTCAACAAAGCGATGGTATTTAAACTGGTAGTGCCGTTGAGCGCTTCTGCAGCAGTAAGGTTTAGGGTTTTGTAAATAGTACTTTTCCTGGATAGCCCAACCAGCAAAGGCGTATCCAGTATGCTAAAGGCCAAAAGGTTTTTCAATAAATGAAAATTTTGCTGGATGGTTTTACCAAAACCAAAACCAGGATCAACAATCACATCGTTGATACCTGCCTTTCTGCAACTGTCCACCCGTCGACTTAAATAATCGAGTACATCTGTAACCACATTTTGATAAACAGTTTGCTGCTGCATGGTTTCCGGTGTGCCTTGCATGTGCATGCAGATAAAAGGCGTTTTTAAATCAGCAACTACATTCAACATATCATGATCCATTGTGCCGCCACTAACATCATTAACAACAGAGGCACCAGCTTTTACCGCCGCGATGGCAACGGCACTGTAAAAAGTGTCAACCGAAATGATGGCGTCCGGATACTGTTGTGCAATGGCTTCTATCACAGGTATCACCCTGTTGATTTCTTCTTCAGCAGATATTTTTTTACTGCCTGGTTTAGTGCTTTGTCCGCCAATGTCAAGGATAGCTGCTCCATCTGCCAGCATAGTACCTGCCAGCGTTACAATGCTGTCCATTTCTTTTGATAAATGTCCTTCAAAAAAAGAATCGGGTGTAGCATTAATTATGCCCATAACCCAAGGCTGGTCAATCACCAATAATTTTCCTTTGCAGTTAATTGTGTACATCAGCTTTAAACGGTATTTTTGAAGATAACAAAAGTATATACATTCAGTTTACTATGAACACCAATGAGCAATACGACAGGGCAGTACTTAGCTGCAAGGAAATATTTTTACATAAAGCAGCAGATTATGGCACTTCCTGGCGGGTATACCGGATAATTTCGGTAGTTGACCAGATTTACATAAAAGCCAGGCGTGTCCGCACTATCCAGGAAAAAGGAGAGCAACGGATTGACGATGATATGGTGAGTGAGTTTAAGGGTATTTTAAACTATGCTATTATTGGCCTTATTCAATTGGATATAAAGGATGAAACAGTCGAAGATTTGCCGGTGGAAACTGTAGCAAGTTTGTATACAGAGAAAGTAGCAATAGCCAAAGCACTCATGATGGATAAAAATCACGACTATGGCGAAGCCTGGCGCAGCATGAGTCAGGAAAGTTTTGTAGACCTGATATTGGCGAAACTGTTGAGGATAAAAAAGATACTAAGCAACGATGGCAAAACACTTATGAGTGAAGGAATAGATGCCAATTTTTATGACATTATAAACTATGCGGTTTTTGCATTGATATTGTCATAATGCATCGCCAATGAAATTATATAAAGTGAAATTTGTGGCTTAAATATTCGTTATCAATTGAAGCAATTGAAGCAATTGCATTTGATTAATGAGCGTAAAAAAAAATATTTTATGAAAATATCAGTAGCTGTAGCAAGAATATTAGTAGGTGTCCTTTTTATTTTTTCCGGATTAGTGAAGGCCATCGATCCACTTGGGTTAAATTATAAAATGCAGGAGTTTTTTGAAGTATGGGCCAGCGAAGGTTACCTGGTGACTGTTGTAAACTGGATGCATAGCTACTCGTTTTTGATTTCATTGTTAATGATCGTATTGGAAGTGGCATTGGGTGTTGGTTTATTAGTTGGCTGGAGAAAAAAAACCGTACTGCGCCTGTTGTTTTTATTAACGTTGTTTTTTACTTTTTTAACAAGTTATGTGTTGTTTAGCGGCAAAATACGCAGTTGCGGTTGTTTTGGAGATTGTATTCCACTAACGCCGATTCAAACCTTTACAAAAGATATTATTCTGCTGGTGCTGATTATTTTCCTGATACTAAAGCAGGGATATATCAAGCCACTGTTTAAGGAACTGTTGCCACTTGCTATTGTATTGATTGCAGTGATTGCTACCGGTTTTTTACAAATGTATGTTATTGATCATTTGCCTTTAATTGACTGTCTGCCTTACAAACAGGGTAATAATTTACTGGAGCTTCGTAAAATGCCTGCAGATGCCATCCCCGATAAATACTCGTATGGATTTGTTTATGAAAAAGCAGGAGAGAAAAAGGAATTTGCTGTAACAAGCCTGCCCGATAGTACCTGGAAATTTGTAGAGCGTAAAGAAACGCTTGTGCAAAAGGGAGTGAACAATGCGCCTAAAATAAATGATTTTATTTTAGCGGATTCTTCGGGTGCAGATTCTACAGAAACGATTTTAAACAAGCCTGCTTATTATTTATTTTTTGTTAAAGAGCTGGAAGGTGAGGGAGAAAAATGGATAAGTGTGTTTACAGATATTGCAAAAAAAGCAAAACAGCAAAATATGCCTATCTATATTGTTACTGCTGATACAAAAAGGATACAGGCATTTATAAATGAGCAGCACAATTTTAACTTACCAGTGTACACCTGCGATGGCATAGCCATCAAAACTGCTGCAAGGGCCAATCCAACAATTTTTGTGATGAAGGGGCCTGTTGTGCAACAAAAATATAGCTGGGCAAATATGAAAGTGCTGTTACAATAAGAACTGCATTCTTTAAACCATCATTATTAAATATTGGCAATTGCAACAGCTGTTAAAAAAAATATATTACGCTATGCTGGTTTTGCTGGGCGTTGTAGTGCTGGTGTTTGTAATCTTTCAAGGTTTTGGAGATCCTGCCCGGATGATGATGGGGCAAACTGGCGACAAAAAAACAATGGATAATATCCGTAAAGAACTGTACCTGGATCAGCCCAAATGGAAGCAGTTTTTTTTATACCTGAATGATGTTTCACCCTTGTGTATACATACAGCAGATGATATCACCAACAAAAAATTACAAGGTGTTTTTGCCGGTGGTACTACCAAAATTGGATTGAAGATTCCTTATCTCAGAAAAAGTTATCAGACAAAAAAGAACGTGGGATTGGTTTTAATGGAAGCCTTGCCAGGAACACTTTTGCTGGCCTTTGCTGCCATGCTGTTTGCTGCCATTGCCGGTATTTTTTTAGGTGTTTTGGCGGCAATAAATAAAGGCAGCTGGATTGATACGTCTGCTGTATTTGCCAGTATTGCCGGTATATCAGCTCCTTCTTTTTTTATGGCGATTATAATCGCTTATTTTTTTGGGGTAGTGCTGCATCCTTATACAGGCTTGCAACTTACAGGTAGCTGGTTTGACATAGATGAGGTAACCGGAGAACGCTACTTTACCATGAAGAATCTTATATTGCCGGCCTTCACGTTAGGCATTCGACCGCTGGCCATCATAACACAACTTACCCGAAGTTCCATGCTGGATGTACTTAACCAGGATTATATCAGAACAGCCTATGCCAAGGGTTTGAGCAGGCGTACAATTGTTATTCGTCATGCACTACGCAATGCCCTTAACCCGGTAGTAACGGCCATTACAGGCTGGTTTGCCGAATTGCTTGCCGGTGCTTTTTTTGTAGAATATATTTTTGGCTGGCAGGGCATAGGGAAAATAACTGTAGATGCACTGGAGAAATTAGACTATCCCGTTGTGATGGGATCCGTTTTAATAAGTGCCTGTATCTTCATTGTAATCAATATGCTGGCAGACGTTTTATAC